>BNJS01001682.1_pt1 | contig 288692 bp, 400 predicted proteins | sample 8540461 | NCBI WGS metagenome assembly BNJS01 (sample SAMD00202454, study PRJDB9452) | human saliva metagenome | isolation source: human saliva | place: Japan
GGTAAGTGTGCACCTGTACAACATTTGAGTAAATATAATTGCAGCAGTATTTTTTAGGGGTTTCTATATATGGGGGTAGGAATAGCATTTATAGCAAGTCTTATCAGAAATTTAACAGGACTCGGAAGTTTATTGGCTTTTCGGGTTTCTATATTTAGATTACTTTGTGTTGTAGTTTAGTATATAAAATATACTAAAATAATGTTTTACATGCATTGCTGAGCATCAGGAACAAAGTATACTAGGTGGGATTGCGGCATATTTTGTTGCTAAAGCTTTTTATGGGAAGGCGGTGTAAGCTATATTTATATATGTTATACCATTTGCTATATCAACAGTAGCAGGAGTATAATAGCCTTTATTATATTACCTATATTAGTAATTATAAAGGAGGCGTAATATGAAAAAAAGTGTGAAGTATTGCAGGTAGTGATTGTAGTGGTGGAGCAATTTATACAAACGTCTCAAACTATGCTTGCAAATGGGTGTTTATGCAATGAGTGCAATAACCGCACTTACAACTCAAATACACTTGGGTGGTACTGTCTTAGATGTAGATGCCAATTTTGGAGATCAACTTGATAGTATATTTACAGATATATGCCCTGATGCCATAAAAATGGGTATGGTATCACAAGTAAGAATATATAAAGAATCTATTGCAAAAAATTAAAAGAATATACAAAGCTACAAATGTAGTATTAGATCCGGTTATAAAAGTAGCAACAAGCGGAGCCATGTAAGTGATGATGCTATCGAGTGTATTACAAGGTATTTATTTCCACTTGCAAGTATTATTACCTAATATACGGGCAAGTTTTAACCGGTATGGTATAGAAAATAATAATGATATGAAATGAGTAAAAAATAGATAAGTTCTCTTGTGCTGTTCTTTATGTAAGGTGGACATAATGTAAAGTGATGCCAGCGATGTTTTATATGAAAATGAAGTAAATTTAAGTGGTTCATAGGAGAGAATAGATAATAATACACATGGAACAGGCTGCCTTATCTAGTGCCATAGCTTCAAATTTGGCTAAGGGTATGAATATGGATGAGGCTATAAAACTAAAGGAATATGTTTCAAGGTGCTAAAAGATATACTTGATTTAGGAAAGAAATGGACCATTCTAAATCATGCGTTTGATAGAAAATAAATTTAGGTAGATTGGGTAAGATGGGAAAAAATATACGTCAATTTTGAACAGTTCATTTATTTGGTTCAGTGCAAGGAGTTTCTATAGCAAGAAATTATGAGCGGAACCTATCTTGCAGATTAGGAATGAAAAAGGAATCTTGGCTATACTTATAGGTCATATTATAGGTTCTTTGTGTTTGTGGCAGGAGTTATAGGTGGACAAACTAGAAAAAGTTCTATGGAAACTAATGAAATTTAGTTTTGGACAAAAGGGAAGTTTATTTTGCTCTATTAAATATATTACAACTTATAGGTTGGACAGCAATTATGATATATGATGGAGCAATAGCGGCAAATGTATGGGAGTAGGAAATTGGGATATAGATTGTCTTGTAATAGGCATACTTATATAATTGTTTGGTTACTTATGAGTATAAATAGTTTAGGTAAGGTAAAGCAGCTAGCTACTATAGCCTTATTCATAATGAGTATAGTTCTTAGTAGAGTAATATTTATTAATAAAGCTACTAACAGCTATGCCTTTAGGTGAGAATAGCTTTGGAGCAGCAATAGAATTATCTATAGCTATGCCTTTATCTTGGTTACCTCTTATTAGTGATTATATAAAACAAGAAACGGTAAGTAAGTTTTCCAGTTCTTTGGTTTTAGGACTTGATGGTTCGTGGATGTATATTATAGGTATAGGGAGCTGCTATATGGGAGAAAGCAATATAGCTACTATACTTTATGGGCAGGACTTGGGTTATGGGGGCTGCTTATAATAGTATTTTCTACAGTTACAACTACTTTTATGGATGCCTATTCAGCGGGTATTTCATCCTGGAGAACTATAAATTGAAAAGTTAAAAAGGTAAACATATAGCTAGGAGTTAGTATTATAGGTATAATTGCGGCTATAATATACCCTATGGATAATATAACTAATTTCTTGTATGTTATAGGTTCTGTATTTGCTCCTATGATAGCAGTGCAAATAGTAGATTACTATTTATAAAAGAGATAATTCAAAAAAAAAGAAATATCTGTATTGAATATAATAATTATAGTTGCTTGGATTTATAATATAAATTATCATGAATGTAAATTTAATAATAGGTATAATACCATCAATACTTATAACTATTATTTTATACTTGTTTTTAAACTAAAATTTTTAAAAGACTAGACAAGTAAAATACAAATATAGTATAGTTATGTTGTACTAATTAGGTTTTCTAACTTTTTGTTAGGAAAATCTAATTAATACACCCAAAATCTTATATTCTTTGTTGTTTGATTAGGATGCTTCTTTTCTAATCTTTTTGTGTTAGTAAAGTACAATTTTTTCTGCTATCTTTTATTTCTCTTATTAATATTAATATACATATAGCTTTTAAGCTATATTAAAAGTATTTTATTAATTATAAATTTAACATTTATTTAAAGGAGGGTTTTATAATGTTTTCAATTCAAAAAATTGCATTATTTGCAGCAGGTACAGTATTCAGTTCAGCAGGTTTCAAATTATGTGTAGTAGGATGCAAAAAGATATACGCACACATACAACGGCTGCCAACTCTTAGAGCAAAAAGAATCAATTATATGGATACAGTAAGTTGTATACAAGAGAGTACGGGAGATATTTAGCTGGAGCTAAAGATATTAACGAAAGAAAAGAGCGGCTAAAGTAATTATAGAGGACGCTGAGTGAGCTAATACATGAAATGTGTTATTAGACATGAATCTAAAATAGGATAAAATTACATTTACTACAAAGAGAATGGTATAAGAAATGCGGATGTACTTTTGTATTGTTAGAATTAAATGAGAATATTAAAAATGCTAAGGTTTATGAGCGTACTTGTGATGCTGTTATTTATTATAAAGCAGGAAAAAGAAGAGGTTTAGAACACTTAGCTAGAATTTAACATGAAAGGAAAATGGGTTACAAGTTCCTGAAAATACAGGAAGAGAGCTTGCAAGACAATACAGTGAAAGTTGTATCAAATCTAATTTTAATCTAACAAAAGCTTATTTATTTCCGCTTCCGTTTAGAATAGCCCATACTATTTATGTAAACTGGAAAATATGTTATAAAAAGGTATAAAGGTTTTATTAAAAGAAGCTGGAAGTAGAAGTAATGGATGCTATAAGTATAGGCGTGAAATTATAGTTAGAAGAATTGTTCTACAACGGTTCACCAATATTTAACACTTCCCCAGGACTTGGCTCTATGCTTGAAAGTGGACTCATAAGAAATCAGCAGTGATCTTGCAAAAGTATGTCTTTAAATATAAGATAGGTTTGGGTCAGACTGGGAGATGGAAGTTTCCTTCCTATAAACAAAGTTAAAGAAAATGATAAAATAGTGGTAAGAACGTTAATTTAATTCCTTTGGTGGAAAGATTGTTATGGGTGAAGCCATAGTAAATCAAGCCTCTCTTACTGGGGAATCTATACGGTTATTAAAATGCAGGTTCTTATGTGTATGTGCGGAACAGTTGTAGAAGAAGGCGAATGTGTTTTGAAATAGATAAGCAAAATGGTGATTCTAGATGTGATAAAATAGTTAGCATGATACTAGAAAATTCCGGAAGCTAAAATCTAATACAGAAGCAAAAGCCTCATCTTGGCTAATCAATTAGTTCATATACTTTGCTTGGATCTGGCTCTTACATATTTATTTACAGGGAATATTAAAGACTTTATCAAAAGAAATTGCTTATGGTAGATTTTCTTACAACACAAAAGCTTGCTATGCACTTACCGTTTATCGGCAATGAGGAGAATCAAGTGAAGTATGTTATTACTGTAAAGGGTGGTAAGTTCTTAGAAAATATAGCCAAAGCGGATACAATAGTATTTGATAAGACAGGTACATTAACTTATGCAAATCCTGTAGTTGAAAAGGTAATTGCAGTCAGTAATAATGATGAAAGAGAAATGTAGACATAACTTGCGAAGAGAGCATTTTCACTCATTCTATAGCTAGAGCTAGTATGACAGGGCAGCTATGGAGGTCTTTTCCATGAAGGAAATGCATAGTGAGGTAGAGATATGTTGTAGCTCATGGTATTTCCAGTGTAGTAGATGGGAGAGTTATATAATAGGTAGTGCTCATTTTATCTTTGGGGTAGAGAATGTTATCATAGATGAAGCTGATAAACATATAGTAGAAACTTAGATCATAAGTATTCACATTTATATGTAAGCTATGGCAGTGAAAGCACAGCTATTATATGTATGTTTGATCCGATAGAAAAGAAGCAAAAGTCTGTTTGAAAAATTAAAGAAACTTGGCATTACAAAAACTATTATGATGACAGGAGATAATGAAAAGACTACAGAGCTATTGCACTGGAAGTAGGGTAGATGAATACTACATGATGTTTACGGAAGATAAGGCTAATTTTTGTTGAACAAAGAAAGAAAAATGGCCAAGAAAAGGCAGATATAATGATGGGTGATGGAATCAACGATTCTCGGCTCTATCTGCGCAACGGATTGCGGTATTGCTATAAGTGATGATGGAGCAGCTGTAAAGGGAAATAGCTGATGTAACTATAGCGTGGACGATTTGAATGAACTGGTTATTACAAAAAGAGATAGCAAATGGTTTGAATAATAGGGTGGTCGAAATTACAGATTTGTAATAGGTTTTAAATTTCTGCTCTTATAGTACTTGGGAGTAGCGGGAGCTTATTGTAACTATCTGCACTATTACACACTTAACACATCTTCTTGCCATTAGTTTGTAATTATGACAGATATAAGAGCGTAATGATGAGATAAAGCTTTTATTGTAGAAGTAGGAGGTTTTATGTCCAAAAGAGATTATTTGTGACAGTGGAGACTGCTTGAAATGTATTTAGAAACGCCATATAAACTTAGAACTGAGGTGCTGTAGTTAGATCTGTTGATATATCAAGAGAGAGATGATGTATTTCAAAACCAACTATAAGTGAGCAAATGAAGAGAAGTTTCGTAATGTACGGTTTTATAGGGGTTGATGATGAGTGGCCACATAGAGTCTTACTTCAAAGGGAGAAGAGATTAGCTTCGCGTACTATTAATAGACGTTATGTTCTTACCAGATATTTTAGTATTAAAGGCAGAGTAGGTGGACAAAGAGGAGCGAGGCAGAGATGCTTGTAGAATGGAACATTATATAAGCGAAAGAGTGTTACGAGTTGTTTTATACTTTGGCACATGGTTGATGTATAATCATAAAAGCCGATACGAGACGGTATCGGCACCCATCAAATAGTAGAATTCTTCTATCTATTCTTTATTTTCACTGCATTTTCGCAGCTCTAACTTTTAGAGGAGTCCAAATAAGGTTATAAATCCTGGAGACATCGTATGGTCATATAAATCACCAGTTGTCAATGGCTTCACAGAGCTTTTCAGAATATAGAGAGCCGTCAGATTTGTACCTGCTTTTATAATATTTCCTTTATAAAGTTTTAGTGACTTCTCCACTTACATATTCTTGTGTTTTTCAACAAAAGGCTTGTATAGCCTCACGTAAAGAGAGTAAACCATTTTTCGGCCATAAACTAATTTGAGACAGAATTTATTGCTCAGGGTCTTTTGATTTCCATAAAAGGCAGCTCTGTCCAGGCACCAGTTCTTCAAGTGCTTGCTATGTGCCTCCACTAAGGATAGTACCACCCGATTGTTTCATATACACCACGAGTTTTCATTCCCACCACAGCACGATTTTCTACTATATCAACTATACCTATACCATCCACCAGAGAGTTCATTTTAGCTTGCGTATAATATCAACTAAGTTTCATTTTTCTCCATTTGTAAACTTATGGCAATACCTTTTTCAAAGCCTAAAAGTGATTTCAGTTTCTATATCAGGAGCTGGGGCTTATGCCGAGAACTAGAAAGATGTTCATAATTTGGCTCTAAACTTGGATCTTCAAGCTCCAGACCTTCATGGCTTATATGCCAAGGTTTCTATCTCTACTATAAGCTTGAACTGGAATCAAAAGGTGAAATCTATACCATGTTTTTACAATATTCTATTTCTTCTTCGACTCTGCATAGTCAGAGATATATCATGTCTTGCACGCCAAAGTGCAATTATTTCTAAGTTCAGGTGCAGAGCTTTTATACCAAGCTCAGACGTATGTTTGGAGTCATTTTCCCGCACCTGCAGCACCATGGCGAGATGGCACTGACTCCCTCTTGCTAACTTCTACCAAAGCTTTGAGCTATTCGGTCCAGCCATAGAGTTCAAGTAAATGACTGTTTCATGTATAAGCACCGGCTTGCATATACAAGGGCTATAACTTACTTATCTAAAATTCATCAACTATATCAATGATATATAATCTGCTCTCAGAGCCTTTGCTCTTTCTTCTAATCCGTCCAATTCGCTTTCCTGTCCACAGTCTGTGCAGCAACAAAATAACATCATAATTAAAGTTTTCCTTTAACCAAGGTATGAGTGAAACTGCAGTATCAAGACATCCTGGAGTAAGCTAAAACAACTTTCTTTTCCATATTAACACCTAAATAAAAGCAAAATACGATTTGATTATTCCTTTCTTTGAGATAAATATTAAATATTATGCATAAAATATATCATATATGCAATTATTATGCAATATATCAAAATTATATTTTTATTCATCAAATATTGCATAAAAGATATAATCTTGTGTGAAAACGATATTTATAGTAAGATATAGGCGATATTAAGATGATTACGGAATATTATAAAAATTATTATAAAAATACAAGTTTTGGGAGATGAAAATAAAAGCACATATTTATAGGTATTTTTACAATGTATGAGAGATAAATGATGAATGAATATAGATGAAAAAGATTCCACAGAGGAGTTTTATAATGAGATGAGAGAAATTTAGCATAGATAAATATATTGAAGTTTATCATCAGCTTCTCCTATACCGGGTGGTGGGTGCCAGTGCAGTAGTTGGAGCTTTAGCAGCTTCTCTTTCACTTATGGTTTGTAATTTGACCTTGGGAAAGAAAAAGTTTTATAAGTATAGAAGAAGAAATATAGTTATAGATATGAATAATGGAATACAAAAATTTTCGCTGAGTCTGTAGCTGATAAAGATGCTAAGGTTTTCAGAACCATCTAGCAAAGAGCTTACTCCTTACCTACTAATACGGAAGAAGACACAAAAGAAGATATAATGGAGACCCTTATTATTAGAAGCGGCTTTTGTTGCCTTTAAATAACATGAGGAGAAAGCCTTTTCGCTTTTGACAGTATAGAAATACCTGGCAAAATGCTTCAAATTAGCTATTTCTGATGCAGGGTGACCTGCTAACCATCTACGTTCGTGCATTTTATCAGACTTTTTAAATGTGAGAAATTAACACAAAGTATATGAAAAATATAGAAAAGATTGAAAGTTTAGAAAAAGAAAGCAAAAGCTTATTGTAGAAGAAACAAGATTAAAGAGTGATGAAATTTATGAAATAGTATTGAAGGAGTTATAATGGTAGAGTTCATGGACTTTTGAGTGTCTAATAAGATAAAAAGATGTATACTTAAAGAATAGAAGATATTCCTTGTTTAGCTATTGTTAGAGTGGGAGATAGGGAAGATGACATAAGCTATGAAGAGGGCGATATTAGAAAGTTTTGGCTTGAAAGTAAAATCTTATGTTTGTGATGATAAGTGAAGAAAACTTTTTAAGAGGTTTCTTCTTCTCGTAAATGAAAGATAGAAAATGTTGATGGGATTTTGATTTACAAGACCTTTACCTAAGCAAATAGATAGATATAGAAGAAATTATGGAAATCCTAAGAAAGACTTGAGATGGAATATCTATTTTAATAAACAGGAGTATTTTCTGATAAAGAGGAGCTTTTGCACCTTGTATCAGCTCAGCAGTGGTGGATGCTTAGATATATATAAAATTGATTTAGCTCATACAGAATATATAGTTATTTTAGGTGAGAAGTTTAGTTGGCAGGAAAGACCTCTTTCAATGCTATTATTAAAGGAAAATACAGCCGTAACTATTTGCCATAGCAAGACAAAAGATGTAAAAGAAGTATGCAAGTATGACTGATATATTGGTTGTGGCATATAGGTAAAAAGCTAAACTCGTAGATGAAACTTATATAAAAAGAAGAGTTGCTATAGTCATAGATGTAGGAATAAATATTGATGAAAATGGAGCTTTGTGGTGATGTGAATTTTGAAAGCATCGGTAAAAGCAAGTGTATGCAGCAAAGCCCTGTCCGGGTGGTCTTGGAGCAGTTGCAACAGCAGTTCTTGCCAAAGCATTTAGTGAAAACTAAACTATAGTTCTTAGCTTGAAATAAGTATAGGAGTTTGTTATGTATTATATGGTAGCTCTTTTGATTTCACGCTCAAAAAGGAGCTTGATGTTAAATAAAATATATATATATATATATATTTATCTACTTATAGTTTACAATCTATGCGATCTTATTTGTTCCTAATAGTTGTATAAAAAGCAAAACCTAAAAAGTAAAATATGAAAGAAAAGTTTGAAAGAAAAGCTCTTGTGCAAGAAAGAAAGTAAGTAAAGAAATTTATCGGAAGAAAAGTTCTCCAAATAGAAGATGAAGAAGAAGATTTATGTATATATTTGTGGTCCAGATAAAAGAAATGCGGGAGTTTATGAATTGTATCTTCCAAGTCAAGATTAGCTGTTGAGTTTCCTTAGCATGGAGGTTTTGGTGAAAATGCTATTACTACTACTTATAATAACTTGGCAATGCATTTATAGAAGATGAGCAAAAATATATATTCCTAGCAAATGATTGATGAAAAAGTATGCCAGTCCTATAAAGAGAAACCACAGTATTATATGGCTCAGAGTGAAAGACTTAATTTGAATAAAGCTGCAGAACAAGAACTTATGAAACTTAGAGGTATGGGAGAATCTAAGGCTAAGCAGATTATAGAGTATATAGAATGAAAATGGCGGATTTAGAAGTATAGAAGATATAATGAAGAGTAAAGGTATTATCGATGCTTTTAATAAAATAAAAGATAATATATATGTAGAATAGGAAAAGGAAAAGATATGTCAAGAGCGTTGTTGTAGATGATGAGGAGTCTGATAGTCAAGGGCATTAAATTCGGTCTTGAGCAAGATGGTATAGAAGTTGATTGTGCCTGGTGGATGGAAGGCTCTTGAGAAAGCTAAGTCAAATTCCTATGATATCATTTTGTTAGATGTAATGTTACCTAAAATGGATGGTTTAGAAGTTTTACAAGCTGTAAGGCTTTTCTGATGTACACTATTATTATGCTTACAGCAAAGGAGACGAGATATGGATAAAATACTACTTGGACTGGAGTATGGTGCTGATGATTATATAACAAGCCTTTTAATATTTTTGGAGGTAAAGAGCCAGAATAAAAAGCCATACGCAAGAAGAAATAATAAAAATACAGAAGTTGTAAAGGAACAGTATAAAGTGTCCTAAATGTTGGAGATGTCAGTCTGGATTACAGGGCTAGAGATTTGAATATTGCAGGAAAGAATATAAATCTTACTGCTAAAGAATTTGATATATTTGAGTTGTATTTACAAATCCTAATAGATTGTATTCAAGAGCAGCTTTTAAATATAGTTTGAGGGATCCTAAGGTAAATAATTCATCAGACCTTAGAACTGTTGATGTTCATGTAAAAGACAGCTTACGTGAAAAAGTTGAGCCAGAAACCAAAGTGATCCTAAATACACTTACATACCAAGTGGGAATAGGGTATTATTTTAAGTAAGAAATAAAAAGTACGGCATGCAGAGTTTAAAGATGAATATTAATTTGATTTGTGTTGGAAGTATAAAAGAAAGTTTTATGAAGATGCTATAAAAGAAAGAATATGTAAAACGTTTCTCAGATATATTAGATTAGATATAATCGTTTTAAAAGATGACACCGGCTAATGACCTCTTTGCTTATGGAAGAGAAAAGATAAAGGATATAGAGGAGGCGTATTTTATCAAAAATATAAAGATAATTCTTATGTTGTAGCTCTTGACTTGCGATGAGTATGCTTCTGAAAAGGGTTTGCAACTTATATATCCGGTTTGGAAACTTTTTCCCAGAGGAAATCTTACTTTTATTATAGAGTGGCTCTTTAGGTTTATCAAAGACAGTTTTAGATAGAGCAAATGCCACTCTTTGTTTTTCGAGATAACGACCTTTCCATCATCAGTAATGAGAGTTATATTTTGGAACAATTATATGGCTACATAGAATAATAAAGCCGTGAGACCTTATCATAGAAGTAGGTAAAACGGGCACGAGTCGCATTAAGTAAAATAATATAAAATATAGTAGATTAGTCGTAAAGTTATAAATGTATTTGTATTGTATTTCATTTTTGATGTGGTAGCCCTGTTTTTATTATAAATAGTTCTGAAATATAAAACTCTATTTTCCCGTTACTTTGTTTCAGATTATAAAAGTATAGAATTTTGGATAAATATAAAGTATGAGTATTTTATTGTTTTAAGACAGTGTATTCATCAGATAAAGTTTAATACTTCAATATTTAGAATTTTGAAAACTTTTGATAGATATTTCATAGGTAATTATTTGTAATCTGATTTATGTTGTCTGTAATTCTTCCACTATTTTGTAGGAAAATCTTTAAATACCTTTATATCGAGTATGGAAATATCTTTTCAAGTATGAACTTAATAATAAATTGAAAGTATTTTACAACTGGATAGTTTATATTCTTTGTTTTTTAGATTGTAGTTTATCATCAGATAGAATAAGCTGTATTTTGTTATTTTCTTACTTGAATATCATATCATGATATTCAAAGTCATAGATATATTCTGAATTTCTTTAATTTCTTATATATTATTAATCGTGTGATATATCAGTATATGTACATAAGTAGTATATAATTATAGTTGACATTATATATTGAGAGGATGAAAACTATAGATTTAAAAGTTAATAGTACAGTATTTATTAAAGTGTGAATTACAGAATAATTTAGATAAAAACATGAAAGCATATCGTATGGATTTAGAACAATTCAAGTTTTACGATTGGAAAAGATGATGGAGAAAAGTTTGAATGAGTATATTTATGATTTAAAGTATAAAAAGAATATGCTATAAAAACGATAAAGAGAAAGATAAGCATCATTAAAAGCTTTTCTCATATTTAAATTATGAAGATATAATTGAATTAAACCCTGTTCTATAAAAATAAAACTTTGAGAATAAAGAGGTATTTTACAAAAGTAATTCTATAAAAGAACTCTATCTTATTTGAATATGTATCTGAGGAGATAAAAAGCCTGTGATGTGATTCATATAGATATAAAGAGATTGTCAGAGATAGGGCAGTGCTAGAGTTATTAATAGTACTGGAATTAGAATAAGTGAAGCTTGTACACTTAGAACATATAGTATATTCAAGGAATATAATAAAAGATATATGGGAAAAGGTGCAAAAGAAAGAATAATACCAATATATTATCCAGCTTTGATAGAATCACTCAAATTATATTCTGCAGCATTTGCTGAAAATTGGATAAATCGGAATATATATAAAATAAAAAGAAAAATAAGATTATCTAGTCAGTCTGTAAGAAATATGATTATGTATTGTGGGTTAGCAAAATATAAATTTAATTATAACTCCTCATATGTTTTAGACATACATTTTGCAACTATGTTATTGGATCAAGATGTAGATACAAGACACATACAAATATTGTTAGGACATGCTAATATAGTTACAACACAAATATATACATGTAACATCAAATAAGAGAAATTATGAAATACAAAAATCCACTTTCCAAAATTAATATCAATAAAAGATAATTGATTATTATCTTTGGAGGTGTATAATATGAATAGAGATATATTTGTGAGTGAACTTGCTAGTTCTTTTAGAAAAGGAGAACTTATTATTTTTAGGTGCTGGAAGCAGTATTGATGCTCAGTATCCTACATGGAAAGAGTTGTTGACTCATAGAAATGAACTAAAATTAGATATTAATGATATAAGTGATTACTTTCAACCTGCTCAATATTATATAAATGAGTTTTCTTCAGTAAAATTAGTATCGTATTGTAAATGAAGAACTGAATAAATACGTTTTTGAAAGTAAGCTTTTAGATATCATTGTAGATATAGAGTTTTAGATCTATTTGGACTACTAATTTTGATAAAGTAATTGATTTTGAGAATAATAATATTAATATTAATACTATTCATGATGAAATTGATCTAAGTTCTGTCAGCCTAAAAATAGGATAAATATATTTAAAATGAATGGTGATATAGGTAATATAAGTAAAATTGTTTTAGCTTAAGTCTGATATAGAGGACTATGATAAAACACACAGTCTATTTCTTACTCAGCAAGAATTAATGACAAATACTTTTTGTTTATTGGATATAGTTTTGAAGATAAAATAATCTTAAATGAAATTCACAAACCACAAACATACTTAGGAAATAGCACATTTTATACTATTATGAAAGATAAGCCTGACGATAAAAATTTTTCTTTTTATTTCGGATTTAGAAAAAGATATAATATTAAAGTTTTAACAGTTAAAGAACATAAATGTATTCGTGAAGTTTTAGAAGATATAAAGAATAAAATAATTTCAAAAATGTATTTATTTCAGGGAAGCTTAGATACGTTTGATGACGAAAAATAAAGCATATGAACTCTGTAAAAATATAAGCAATATATTACTAGATAACGGATATAATATAGTTACTGGATTCGGAAAAAATATAGGATACTATATATCAGGGCATCTATTCAAAAATTGTATAGTATTAATGAATCTAATATAGAAAAAGGCTTTATAATGAGACCTTTTTGCTCATGATATGAGTCTCGAAGATGATACTTTATTTAGGAATAATTTAATCAAAAACACACATTTTTCTATTTTTATATGGACAAGCAAGAGATAAAAATAAAATATCGTTAATTCAAGAGGAACTATAGAAGAATTTAAAAATTTCTTGTGAAAATGGTAACATAATAATACCAATCGCAAGTACTGGTTTTGCAACAAAAGAGATATTTGATAAAATAGAAGATTTGATAAAATTTCCATATTTAGAAAACTATTTACAAGTCTATAGAATTTGAAGTATGCCCCTGAAAAATTACTAAAATAATATATACTATAATTTCAGAAAAATAATTAGTATCAATGCTATATAAGGCTGTGTGAATTAAAGTCTGTAAATTCCAACTTTCGGACTTCTATGATAAGTATTATTTTTAAGGCAGAATGCCATCATTTGGCATTCGTCCTTATGGATATAATTATCGCAATCAGGACCTATATTAAGGGCGTCGGTCGAAGACCGACGTTTATTTTACCCTTGACTTGTGATCGATTTTTTGTTACTCGGGAAGAGACGCCCTGCATACATAATGCTCAATTCTCCATATACCTGTCCCCGGTTTCGTATGGTAGTTGTCCACTTCTTAGTGGCTTCAAATGTCGCCAGATACAAGGCTTTTAGCAGGGCTGTATCGCTTGGGAATAGGCTTCTTTGGCAGTTTAACTTTCTGTATGTGGAATTTAGACTTTCTATGGCGTTGGTGGTATAAATAACCTTTCTTACATCCACAGAAAACTTGAAAATAGGGGTGATAACGTCCCAGTTATCGTACCAGCGTTTCATAGAATTTGGATATTTTGATGTCCATTTCTCTGTAACACGGTCTAAAGCCTGACATGCTTTCTCTTCATCCGAAGCTTGATAAATAGTTTTGAGGTCTGTTGCAAAAGCCTTTCTATCCTTGTTCGGTACGTATTTGAGTGTGTTTCTTACCTGATGTACTATACACCTTTGATATTCTGTTTTTGGAAAAGCCGCAGAGATCGCTTCTTTTATACCTGTCAGACCATCTGCACAAAGAATAAGGATATCCTTTACCCCTCGGTTTTTCAGTTCATTTAATACAGAAAGCCAGTATTTAGAGCTTTCATTATCGCCTACTTGAATTGTAAGGACTTCTTTCTTTCTTTCTGTCATTTGTACTCTGTGTACGGGTTTCTTTTCTCTTGTTATAATAAAGGCCTCCCTTATGATAAAATATTTTATCATAGAGACCTTTCTTTACATTATTTACAGAAAATTTTTCACTAGCTCCTATATAAATAACAATGTCGCTAAGTATTCAATACATTTCATTTCTTTTATTGAGTATTCTATATTTAAATTTACTTTTGTTATATAACTTAGTAAAGCCCTTTTTAATAAAGTGGAGTATTATTACAATGATTATTTATAATATTATTATAAATAATCATTGTATATACAAAGTTATTTTTGCAGAAGTATTGCGATTATCTATGTTTAGTATAAAATACTTAGATTTGCTAAAAATTTATCTTTTCATGTCTATAGTTTCTAAGAGATTGAAACATTTTCTTTTCACATAATATTTTTAGCAATTTATTATAAATATCTATTGCTAAATCATAGGTTCCTGATGAATTATCTAATTTGCATTCACCATATATATAATCATTTATCCATTTTAAATCTGTCGGGGACTTGTGTCGAATTCATATCACAAAAGATTGGAATTATATGTATTATCATATCAATTAATATATATGTTCAAGTTCTAATAATGCACCTGAACTCTTTTTAATCAAAACTATTTGAAATAAACAATATGAAAATATTAGATTTGTACACTCCATTTTCAATATTTATATAATCTCCTCTATCGCCTATCATAGATCATACCACACTTTTTAATCCGAAATTTTAGGTGGTGGTTTGTGTGACTCTGCATACTTTTAATCTTTCTACCAGAGAAACGCAAAATATATATTCGTCCATCTTTCTTAATTTCCTCCTACTGATAATAATCAATTATCTTTTTATTGATATTTTATGTAAAAACAGTATAATTTAATATGCAAATATTTTTAATAGATATTTATGCGTTTGTCGTGAAGAAGCAAGAGTTAAGACATGAAATTAAGTAAAAATATGATATAACATTCGAACACTAAGTGAAACAAATTCTAATTTTACGATGTATTTTTGTATTTTTCATAGTAATGAAAAACAGTAATATAAAGGGAGGTAAAAATGAGGATAGGAATCATCCAAGGAACAACACAAGTTGATAAGAATGAAATAATATAGAATAACAAATAAAGTGGTGTTATCAAAAAGAATTATGAGAGTTATAAATTTTTGGGGTTTATCCGGAAGAAATAAATTCATATTCCTATACAGAAATTGCGGTCTTAATTGCCTTACTCATCAATAGTAAGGTGGTCGATTTTTGTAATAACCGGATGTTCTTCAAGGGCAAGGAATAAATTTTGGCATGTAACACATTGCCAGGGTTATTATCAGGGTTTATTCAGAATCCACAAGATGCATATCTATTCGGAAGAATTAACGATAGTATGTGGTAAGTTTATCTTTGGGACTGGGTTTTTGGTTGGTTAGGGAACTTAATCTTGAGTATACTTTAGAAGTTGTTTGATGGAGACTTTGGAATCAGTTTCCGCAGAGATTGCAGAACGAAAGATTACCGGTCGTGTTAAAAATTTAACGAAATAAGTAAGGTATCTTTGATTGAGTTTATGGAGCAGTTGGAACAAGGTTTTATGAGCTAAAATATTGTCTAAAAAGATGTCATTGATTATATGCTTAAGCATTCAAAAGAGGAGAAATTAATAAAATATCTTTCAAATAAGATTTGATATGATTTCAAGATATGATTATGAATTTTAAGCTCTGATATAAACAATCATATTTAAAAATATATATAAATATAAATTTTGGGTGTCTATTTCAATGAAGTTAAAGAAGAATAAACAGATAGCTGTAGGAATGTTGTTTTTGGTATTAGCTATCATCATAAACAGAATATTGAATATAAGTGATTTAGTGATTGGTATCCTATATGGAATATCAATTGGTGTATTTATTGGAATTATCAATAGTAAAAAGTAATTCCCAATCTGTATAAGCAGATGAATTCCAGTTTGTATAATTGAATAGAATAATTTTAAAAACAGTAAATCACAAAGAGTTGCTGTTTTTCTTTAGTTACAATAAAAGGAACTCATCAGCTATGCGGTGAGTTTCTAACTAGCTTCAAGTAAAAAGCTTCTATGGTATAATAAGTGTGGATTAGGCGACCGTACAAATAAATATTATAGGAGGTATACAAAATGGATAATCATAACCGCCAGCTAAGCTAGTGCTTATGATTAAGATCTGATAACTCCTACAGGAGTTGGTCTTGCTTTATCAAATACATCTTTAACATCAAAAAGGTCAGATAATCTCAGGCTTATCAGGCTCAGTCAAATCTCTCCACATTCTATAACCGTCAAGATTTCTACGTCCTTGTCTTAAATAATCACCACCAATTTGTACCCAATATTGATTTGAGTCTACAGTACAAAAATATCTGAAACCCTTATCTCTCAAATATACATACCTTTCGTTTGAATCTGTATAAGGATGCCAATCACTAACATCAGTTCCAAATGGGTAAAGTAGAGTATCAGTGGGTCCTATAAGAGTTTCAACATTACTTTCCCATTTATCGGTATCAGTTTTAGAATTCTTCATAAGGGAATACGACCGAGATAGTCTGTGCTCCAACTACTGACTGGCAAGTTCAAAACCATCTGCTTTTAGAGCCTCGGCAATTTTTGTAACTTCTTGTCTATCTGCCTCTATATTTGGATTTTTCCCTTCGTAGCTTGCATCAGTTCTATATCCGAAAACACCGTTATAACCTGTTACCGCTATAATAGCTTTTTGCTCCTTTATAAGAGAAATCAGGATGCTCATCTATGAACTTATTAAGAATAGGGATTAAATCGTAATCACCAATGCTACCATCGTCCATATCCATTTCAGTAGATAACTCGCCCATCATCTCCTATCACAAGTCTGGAGGCAAAAGCCATCTCCAACCATATATTCATAATAACAAACATCATCTTGGCTCATTACAAAAGCTGCCCTCAGGTAACATAATATCACCTTCAACCATCTTTTTGCCACCATTTCCGTCGTCTTCTTCGTGAGCCATATCATGTATTTTTAACCAATACATAGCCTCTATCATACATATATTGAAGCATTTTTAAATTCATCTACAGTAGTCATAACTTCATTGTAACCGCTTCTTACTATCTCCATCAAAAAGCTTTAGAAGTATCAACTATCAAAGTGTGAAAAGAATACATGAGTTATAGTTTTTATATCTTGTCTAACTAAAGAGGATTTAGTATTTTCATAGTCTGATATAGCTTTAACAACTGCTTCATTAGAGACTATACTATCATCAGACTTCAAAAGCTCTATAGCTTTATCATAATCGTAAGACTTTGCCAGCCTATCAGCTTTTTGAAAGTAAATCTTCCAAGTTATTTTTGCTTTTCTTCCACAGTGGTTTTGCGTTTCAGAAATACTGCCATTATCACTATTGCCTTATGTATGCCTTTTTCTTTAATAAAGCTCCCCAGTCCCAAAATACAAAGACAGATAAGTAATATAAGTATTAAAGAACTAAGCATTATAGGGATAAAGGTTACGACGTCTTCTTCTACGTGTTCTTCTATGGTGATTAGGATAATTTTTCTTGTATATACATAATAGCACCTTCTTAAAAATTATTTAAAAATTAAGTTTTTTTCATCAAATAAATGGTTTATAAGAGTATATCCCTCCTCTACTATGAGTCCGGTGCTTGTAGCCGAACTTTCAGAGTAGGTATTTAGATTACCGGAATACTCGTTTTTGCTGCTATATAACATAAAAGGTATAGCTGCATTTGTATGTGTTCGTATACATAGTGGAGTAGGGTGGTCAGGCATTATAAGAGTCTATAATCTTCTTTGCCTCATCCAGATTTGCAAGTAAAGGTTTTAAAAGTTTTTCATCTATCTGTTCTATAGCGCTTATTTTACCTGCCATATCACCTTGATGACCACATTCATCAGGGCCCTCAAGATGTATATATACAAAAATCGTTGCCGTCTTCCAATAAAGTTTTAGTTGCAGGCATCTAATTTACCCTTATAGTTAGTAGTGAAGAGTACCGTAGCACCGTCTACATCTATACTTGTCATCTTAGAGCCTATAGCCATTCCTTTTAATAAGTCAACAGCAGAAATCATACTTCCCTTTTTAAACCGGTTTTTCGGTAAAATTTTTGCAAATTAGGTTTAGTTCCTTCTCCCCATAGCCAGATTGAATTTTGCAGGATTTAAGCCTTTTTCCATTCTTGCTAAATTTATAGGATGATTTTTTAAGTAAATCATAGCTTTTTCATTAAGTCTAAAAAGCTTAGGATTTTTAGGTAAGTAAAGTTTATATTTTATTTAAAAATATCATGAGGTTACATTCTTGATTAACAGAGCCATTTTCCATATAAGGCAATGTCTATAGCTAACTCCTGAGTAGAAGTGGAAAAGTTCATTTCCAAGTTCACTTTCGACACTATTTATAAGTTCTTTAGCTTCCTCAGAGCTTATTTCACCTGCACTATAATCCAACATAATTTTATCTTCATAAGCCTCTTCGTCAGATAAGGTAACAACATTGCAACGAATCGCAACATCGGTATCTTTTAAGTCTATTCCTATACTTAGGGCTTCCAGTGGAGAACGACCGGAATATGAGACTTTAGGATCATAGCCTGCAAAGGCGCTAAGATTTGCTACATCTGAACCGGGTTTATATCCTCGAGGAACAGTTTTCACAAGTCCAAGTATGGAATGGGGAACCAGTGAATCCATACAAGGTTTATTTGCCACATCTAAAGGTGTTTTATTACCTAATTCTTTTATAGGTAAGTCGGCCATTCCATCTCCTAAAAGCAGAATATATTTCATAAATTTTCTCCTCATATATATTATATATATATATAAAATATTGTTTTAAAGACAAAAGAACTTTAGTAAATTAGGTCTGTTCTTAATTATAAAGTATATAACAAAAATACTATAAAGACAAGCAGGCTTACTTTTACTTTCATATTTTTATGTTAAACTGTAAAAAGTAATATTATTGACGAATGGAGGTATGAATATTAAAACAGAAGCAGTTGACCACTTATTTGAGGCAATACTTAATTTACAAAATGAAGAAGAGTGCTATACTGAAGATGTTTGCAACAATAATGAAATCTTATCTATAGCACGATAAAGATACGAAGTAGCCAAAATGCTAAGAGAAAAGAAAACATAGTTAGAGATAGCTAATGAAAACAGGGGCTTCGACAGCCACTATAAGTAGAGTTAATCGTTTCTCTAAATTATGGAAGTGACGGTTGTGATATGATATTTACCAGATTGGGGTTTTAAATTTGCTTAAAATGAGAAAAATTATATATATATATTAACAGCGCGTGTTTATTTTTGTTATTTTCAAAAGAAATATAGTTGATATAGACTATTCTCAGGCGTTTAAACCTAGATATGTATATACCAAGTTCTAGTGTTGATAAAGTAGATGAAAATATACTAAATTCAGGCATTTCTTTTGTATGATTATCAGTGGTATATAAAAATAAGGGAAAGCCTTTGGCTCTTGTTTATATGTCAAAGGGTATAGAAACAGTTTCCGTATATTGGTGGTGATAATAAATATACTATAGGAACTTATCTTGTAGACTCTAAATACGGTTTTGATATAAATTTAGAAAAGGCTTGGGGAGTTTATGATAATATACAGGAAAAGAGAAAGGTAGTAGTTGCCGTTATAGATACGGAATAGATATATATCACGAAGACTTAAATACAGGAATTTGATTAATAAAAACGAAGTAATAAACGGCTTAGATGATGATAATAACGCTTATATAGATGATATAAACGGATGGAATTTTATAGATAATAATAATTTGCGTATACCGGTGAAAAAGAAAGCGATGGAACACACGAAGTCGGTATTATAGCCGCCACGTGGAATGGTTTTTTGGTATAAGCGGTATATCTGATAGTGAGCAGAATAAAATAATGCCGCTTAAGATATTAGACTGGTAATAGTGGAAGAGTGAAATGGTAAAAGCTATAAAAATGCTATATTTTATACGCAAAAGAAAAAGAGTGCAAATATAGTTAATCTTAAGCTTGACAAGTTCTTACTATGTTAGTGATAGTTATATAAGACAATGAGAGATAGCAATATGTTATTTATTACTGCTAGTGGTAACGGAGAGGCAGGCAAAGGGCTTTTGATATAGATGCAAGTCTATCCGCCGCTTTTGATTTAGATAATGTGATAAGTGTTGCAAATATGAAGATAGATGGAAAACTTGGAGGAAAGCTCCAATTATGGAAAAAGTTCAGTTGATATAGCGGCACGGTAATTTTATACTCTACATTGCCAAACAATAAGTACGGAATAAAACTGTGGTGACTTCTATGGCTGCGGCAGTAGTTAGCGGCGTAGCGGCTCTTACGTCTGAGTGCCAGACCCGGATATGGGTATATGAAGATGCATAAAAGAGGCTATATTAAAGTTTGTGTGGTATTAGATGATTAAAAAGATAAAATACTTACATCTTTCTTATATAGATGCATTTAATACAATAACTTATAAAAGATAGGGATATGATGTCTAAGCTAAATGGAGATTGGGAAGAGGCTTTAAGAGGGAGTTTAAAAAGACCGTATTATAAAGAGTTATATTATTTTATAAAAATGAATAAGGAAACAAAACAAATATTTCCACCTTTTGAAGATTTGTTTTCGGCTTTTCATTTTACAGCTTTAAAAAGACGTAAAAGTTGTTATTTTTAGGATCAGGACCCATATCATAATGATGGACAGGGCACATGGACTTAGTTTTTCAGTAAAACCGAAGTTAAGCTATTCACTCCATCTACTTAATATATATAAAGAACCACGTGGCTGACTTAGGGGACTTACATCGGATAACGGTTATCTTCTTAAATGGAAGGGCAAAGCAAGGTGTATTTTATTAAATGCAGTTCTTACTGTTAGAGCACATGCAGCCTCACATAGTAATACGGCGGGTTGGGAAAACTTTACAGACGCAGTCATAGGAAATGCTTAATAAAGAGGACAGACCCATAGTATTTTTGTTATGAGGGTAGATTTGCTAAGGAAAAAGCTAAAATGTTAAATAATCCTAAGCATTTAGTTTTCACAGCGGCAGTAATGCAAGTCCTTTATCTGCTGCTTATACGTTTTGCCTTTGACATAAGCATTTTTAGCAAGACAAATGAGTTTTTGACAAAGAATAATATAGAACCTATAGATTGGCGACAGATAATTTGAAAGAAGATGAAATTAAAAGTGATAGAGAGGAGATTAAGTGAGTTATTTTACTTGGAATATTAGAAGGTTTTACGTGAATGGCTCTCCTATCAGCTCTACGGGGCATATGATAGATTAAATGATTTGATAAAGCTTAATGTATCGGCAGATTTTAAAACTATGTTTTTGTTGTTATACACAATTAGGGACAGCCATTTTAGCAGTCACACTTATGTATTTTAATAAGTTAAATCCTTTTCTCAAAAAGAGTGAAAAGCTAAAATTGGCTACTTGGAGAGTATGGATTAAAATATTGTGCCTGTTTACCTGCAGGTTTATTGGGTTTATTTTAGATGATTGCTGGATGCACATCTACAATGGCTATGTTGTTGCTTTGCTGCAATGCTTATATTATACGGAATAGCTTTTATATATTTGGAGATGACGAAACGAAATAAGATACCTAGAATAGAAAAAGTAGGTAGAATAGGATTATAATACGGCTCTTTATATAGGACATTTCAGGTTTTAGCTTTAATTCCCGGGTACATCCCGTTCGGGAGCTCTACCATACTTGGAGCTATGATACTTGGTCGACTCCAGGAGATGCAGCAGCTACAGAATCTTTCATTCCTTTTAGGCTTACACTCCTTATAGCGGCGCTGTTTGCTGAAATTAATTAAGCCTATGGCTTTAATTATAGCTTTATAGAATTGGTTTATCTTTTGCTTGCAGGCTTGTTGGTTTCTCTTTTTATAGTTGCTTTTATAACGGCTAATTATTTTCTTGATCTCATAAAGAAGAATAATTTAAGATTTTGGAATATATGGGATAGTCCCTCGGTATTATTGTGCTGGATATGGCAGTACTTTGTCAGCTCCTATGTTAATGGGATAAGATTTATTATATTTAAGTGTTTAGTGAGAAAACAAAATATTCGGTAAAATGAGTTTGGGTACTTTAAAATAATTTTATTATTATGAGGCTTTCCTTAATTGTTGTTTTATCCCTTAAAAATATGCTTTATATTAAGGGACAGAATTATAGGAAAATCAATGAGAAATTTTAATTACTCTAAAATTAAAAGAGATATGGGATTCTGAGAGTGCTTGGTTTAGTTGCTTCAATCTATAGATATCAAGGAAAACAGGAACTCTATTTGAAAGCAAAAATCGGAAGAATTTAAATAAACTCATAGAAAGTAGCAAAGATTCAAAGTACTGAAGCCTCAAATGAAATTGAAGGAATTGTAACAACAAGCGTATTAGGCTAAAACAATTAGTAGAGGAAAAAGATCAAGTCCAAGAAATAGAAATGAACAGGAAATTGCTGGATATAGAGATGTACTCAATATTATTCATGACAGTTTTGATGCTATTCCTATCTCAAAAATACTATACTGCAAATGCATAAGATTATGTTTAGCCATGTGAATAACCCTATAGCAGGACAAACAAAAATGTACAAAATTACATCAGTGCAACTTATCCTGATGGGACATTCACAAGTCTTATTTACACCACTTTTCACCTTTTGAAACTCCTGAGGCTCTTTAGATAAAATATGCAATGAATACAATAAAGTTATTGGTAATTTAGAGCTTGAGCCTCTTATTGCTATTCCAATTTTCATTCATGATTTTTTATGTATTCATCCATTTAATGACGGTAATGGTAGAATGAGCAGATTACTAACAACGCTGTTATTATACAGGAGTGGATTTTACGTAGGTAAATATATCTCACTTGAGGCACTAGTGCCAAAAATAAACCCGCCTATTCATGATACATTGAGACAGACCGGAATCTATTGGCATGAAGAAAATGAGGATATATTACCATTTTTGAAGTATATTAGGAACAATTCTTGCTGCATATAAAGAGTTTGAAGATAGATTTTCATTATAGAAGAAAACTTCCTGCCGTTGAACTGGTGAGAAAAGCGATTTTACATAAACTTGGAAGATTTACTAAACAAGATATTATAGAACTTGCCTATCACTAGGTTTAAGCTCAATTGAAGGAGCATTAAGAAAATTGATAGCTGAAGGTGAAATTTGAAAAGAGAAGGCTGGGAAGAGCTACAAAGTATATAATAGTTAAAATAAAGATTCCTTAAAAATAATATCAGATTAAGAGGGCATATGATAATATTTAGATTGCTTTATTACTTCCAATACTTATTTGTTTATATATTTTAATTTCGTTATTTGACAAAGTAATGGAAATATCTTATCAGGCTTTAATACTTTAGATGAAGAAAAACTGTATTGATAAGGGCTTGGTTATTTGGAAAAAGTGAAGCTTATAGTGTCAATGATATTAACATTAGTGCTAGGATTATAAGCTTTTTGTAAATGCTAAATATGTGAATATAGTATATGTAGTTACTTGGATTGTATTTTTGCGATAATAGTTTTAGGAATATTATTTATAAATTTGTGGATATATATAAAGACCAGATTTTGAAAGATGGAGATGTATACTACTAAAATAATACTTGATACAATCTAGTTTGAAAATATTAAAATAAGTTTTATCATTATTTTACGAAGTAAATATAGCTTTATTAAAAGGTTGATATTATTACAATAGAAAATTTGAGATAATTTAGAATATCATAAATAAAATTCCTTAAAAACAATATCAGATTGAGGCATATGATAATAATATCTTCATTATTGAAAGGATATAAAGTTACAGAAATTGCAGATGAATTCAGATAAGTATAAAAAAAAAAAAAAAAAAAACAACACAAACACAACAAAAACAAAAAACAACAAAACAAAAAACAAAACCAACCACAAAAACACCCCAAAAAAAAACCAAAAAACACAAAAACCCAAAAAACAAAACAAACCAACAAAAAAAAAAGATAGATTACTATTTTGGTTTTTATAAGATACATTAGAGTTCCTATGGAACCAAACCTGATTACTACATCTATTACTATCTTAAGATTACTAACGGTGTTTATAAACAATAAAGATTAAAGAATAGATTGTATTAAATGCGATCACGGATCTTTGAAGACAATCAATAGGATCTATATCGTCCATTAGCGAGCGGAGTTGAGCACGGCAAGAGCCGAAAACCGCGTAGTAAGACGGTATCTTTGCACCCTTTGAAAAGGAGAGAAGATATCTGTCATCATAAAGATACTACAAATATTAAATATAAAAATGTTGCTTAAAGGTATTGATGTTCTACCTCAATTGCCAAGTTTAGCACTTTATAAAAGTAAAAACAGTCTTAATCCTGATATTTTAAGTTGGTTTAGGGCTGTTTTGTGACTCAGATATGTATTATTTTTCTTGTTTCTTAGAAATACATATTGATGTAAATATTATATTTATGTACATAATGCAATTTCTTAAAGGTTGAGTGGACTATCACAATAGAGAAAGATTTGATAGTTTAGAGTATCATAACAAAACTCTAAAGCTTAAAGGCTGTAACTCAAGTGAGTGAGTCTGAGAAAGTGATAATAAATATAAAATTATAGTATATAATAGATATAAATGAACAAAATACAGATATAAGTTGTATAAAATAAATGGTAGAAATATATATATATTCAGTAATAAATTTAAAAATAATGATAAAAATAATATTGATAATTTAGAGGAATATTATTATATTTGAATAAAAAGTAAAAAGTTGCTTTTTATAAGATAAATGAGGGGTGAGTCCGATGTATTAGTAAAAGAATAGATGTGTGCATTTACTTCATCAATCTAAAAACAAAATTAATATTATTTTAATAATGAGAAAGGAGTATTGTATAGTATATTAAGGTTGATATACTATATATAAAGTTATATAAAGAAATAGATAATATGCCAATATCAGTTGGACGATAAGGAGATTAATGAGGATAAAGTGAAAATAATATATGAAAATAATTTCTTTGAATAGGAGTCAAGCTATGTTTGCATTTATAATGATTTTACAAGTTTAGCTATATTTACTCTGGGTTTTGGCCGACAAATATTATCACCCCTCAAAGGATAAGTTAGATAAAATTATAATAGGGATAGTAGAAACTACAGGCAAATATTATCAAAGTGAGATACATTGGTATGATGAAAGCTAAAACGAAGTATATAAAACTAAGTTACCGTATGCCGCTTTGGGAACTCATTTGAAAACCATTTTACTTGGATAATGAAATATATATGATACCTAAGGGGTACAGTGTATTGTATGATCCTAATATAGTTATAAGTATAAATTAAAAACCTAAAAAGTAAAAGCTATCCATTTAATAATTGGGACTATAATGATGTTGTAGCGATAGATGACAGCATATATACAGTTTGTACCTTGCGCTTGATACATATATTGAAAAGTATAATAAAAAGCTAAAAATAATAAGATTATTACTTTAGATAAAGCATATATATATTCTATGTATGTTTAATAATAGGATATTTGCTTTTTACAGTATTATGATGAATAGATAAGCTGGAGTTGAATATATTTGATAAGGATTTGAACTTATTTAAAAACATACAGCTTCAGCACGATATACTACAAGTAGTTATAAATATATATGAAGATGATAAGTATATACACAGTAATAAGTAGTGATAAGAAGAAAGTGCCGTATACTGAAAAATTAATAAATTTGATTACTCCATGAATATAATAGCAGATGTGAGGTAAAGATTCGGATACAATATATCATTATAATGATAAGTTTATAGTAACTGGAGTTTGATCCGTTATATTCTAGAAGGTGATATTATAAATATTTTAGATGAAGAAGGAAAAACTATAGATAGGAAGCACTTTGGGTAATACATTACGTTTAACAGGTATATATAAGGATAAATTTATAGAATGTGATGGTGAAAAAATTCGTTTTATATAATCTAAACAATTTTGAATTAATTACAGAACGTATTATAACTAAGGATATCAGAGATTATTCTTTATATGACGTCTTTGATAATACGCTAAGATTAATAGAAATAGAGCGAATCTATACTAGTTGGAGGTATTTGAGATTTTTAAAATGGCATTACGAATTAAGTTTTGTGAAAAATTATAATCTTGGTATTATTGTGCTGATATGGTACTTTGTCGGCTCTATGTTAGTAGGATAAAATATTTTTGTGTTTAAGTATTTAATAAAAATTAAATATAAAAATATTGCTAAAAGGTATTTAATATTTTATAATGTACATAAAATGGGAGGAAGATATGACATCTTTAGTGATCGGTGCGTTTGTACTTTCAAGTATGCTCTTAGGAGCTTGTAGCAGTGGTGCAAATACTGCAAATAATCAAAAGCAAAAAGAAACAGTAGCCGAGTCTGCGTAGAGGAAACAAGGGAGGCAGTATCTAATCAAATTTTGTTTTAACGGTTCATCAACCTTAGCTCGGTTATAAGTAAGATTGCTACAGATTTTAATGAAACCTATGTTACTTGGAATAAGTACAAAGAAGGATTACCTGAGAAAGATATAGCTATTTATGTTTCAACAGGCGGTTCAGGTCAAGGTGTACAAAGCGGTTATAGATGGGACAGCTAATTTTGGTATGCTTGCTCGTGGTGTAAAAAGATGAAGAAAAAGAGAAGATAGCAGATTATAAAAGAGTATCAAGTTGGTATAGATGCTCTCACTGTAGCGGTAAATCCTGAAAATCCGGTATTATCAGTATTAGATAATTTAAGTAAGGAGCAAATAATAAACTTATTCTCAGGAGAGTATAAAACTTGGAAAGATTTAGATGCAAGTTTACCTGAAGAAGAAGTTACTGTAGTAACTAAAGAGATATAAATGGTGGAGCTCATGAGGGTATTCCAAAAGAAGATAATGGGCGATAAAGAGGTTAAGCTTGATACTATACAAGCCGCTTCTCCATGGGAGAATTGGTACAAACTATAATAGATAATAAATTTGCTATAGGTTATGCTTCTTTTGGTGTAGCTAATAGAAATGCAGGAAAAGATTGTTCCATTAAAGGTTGATGGAGTAGAAGCAAATGCAGAAAAATATTTTAAATGGTTCTTATATAATTCAAAAGACCCTTTATTGCTTATCAAATCAGGAGAATTAAGTGAAACAGAGCAAGCCTTTATTGATTTGGTACTTGGAGCGAAGGACAGAAAGTAGTTTCAGACATGGGCTTATTCAATGAATAAATAGTTATTAGAAAGGGAGTTATAAACCCCTTTTGTTGTAGAAAAATAGTGCAGGTTGAAAATGAGAAAAATTAAAGATTATTTTTGGAATAATACGATTAGATTATTTTTCGTATGTTTCTATTTTAATATTTATAGTAATAGTTTCATATATATATTATTAATAGTTTGCGGCTCTTACAAAAACTTGGTTTGAATATGTTCGATCCCAAATCCACTTGGAGACTCGACTAGTGAAAACACCTAGCTATGGATTGATACCTATTATATGTGGAACTGTTTTTGTCAGCTTTATGCTGTTATTTTTAGCTTTGATATTTGGATATATACTAGCTATATTTGTTAGTTTTATACTAAAAAGATGATATCTGATATAGTATTAATGATGACAGATGTTTTTAGCAGGTCTACCTTCTGTTATATTTTGGTTTTATAGGACTAAGTTTATTAGCTTATACTTTGTTAATATATTTAAGTTAAGTAAAAGGTCAGTGTGTCTTGCTTGCAATACTAATTTTAGCTTATTATGTTATTACCCTTTATAGTATCAAATTGTTATGAACAAATAGAACTTATAAAAAGGAATATCTGGCTAATGCACTTTCTTTAGGTTTATCAAAGGAATATGTAATTGTAAAAATAATATTACCATTATCATGCAATTTTGAGTTCTATAATGCTCTGCTTTTTGGTAGAGCATTGGGAGAAACAATGGCTGTTATGATGCTTATAGGAAATTCACCTATATATCCCAGTTTTCTAAAAAGGTCTCAAACAATAGCAGGCTTGACAGCTTTAGAGCTTGGAAGCATAGAGTATGGGAGTTTACATTTATCCGTTTTATATGTTGCTAATTTAGTTTTATTATTACTTCTATTAATAAGCTATCTTTTGGGATATATTTTTTGGAAAGTTGGTATATGATTAAAATAAAAAGATAAATTACTAGCTCTAATTATAAAAATAATATCAATATCGGTCTTGATATCTATATTTATATTCATATAAAAAGCTAAGCCTATATTAAATTTCGGTTTTGACATCTAAACCAAGCTCTGATTTATCTAAAGACAGTGGTGGAATATTTCCGGCTTTTAGTTGGAACATTATACCTGAGGCTTATTAGCAGGAGCCTTAGCGGTATTTTTCTTTATCATTGTGTCTATATATGCAGTATAAAAATAATAAGATTCTTGATTTTACAGTATTTTTATTATCAGGTATACCGTCTATTATATATGGCTTATTCTATTATTCATTTTTAATATACGGGCTTAGACTTAGCAGAGGTTTATTTATATCCGGTATAACAATAGCAACTATGATTTTACCCTTTATAGTAATTAGGGTAAAAAGATACTTTTATATTATAAAGAAAATTTTTATCTTCAGGCCTTATCTCTAGGTTTATCGAGAGAGTATACTATTATTAATATAATACTGAAACTTGCATCTACAGAGATAGTTATGAGTATTATACTCTGCCATGTCTTACGGAATAGGTGCAGTTGCTCCTATAATATATACGGAGCGGTCATAAGTGCAGGAGTACCAAAAAGTATTAATGCACCATGTCATGCCTGGCTTATCATCTATATTTTAGTAAATAATGGTTTTTCGCTTAATTATGCTTATGGAAGTGCTTTTGTACTTATATCTATGATTATATTAAAACTCATATTATCTCAAAAATCTGTATAAAGCTTTATCAAGGAGGAGAAATGATAGAAATTAGAAATCTAAATGCAGGATACAAAAAGAAATTATTAAAAATATGAATCTCAGCTTGAAAGAAAAATAATATAGTAGCTATAATCGGTAGTTCGGGTTGCGGAAAGAGACACTTTTCTAAAAATCAATAAATAGATTAATAGAAGAAGAGGGTGGATATGTAAGAGGCGAATTTTTATTTAAAGATAAGAATTTATATAAATTAGATAAGTCTGACCTAAGAAAAATAGTATCTATGGTGTTGCAAAATATTATAGTCTTTCCGGGAAGTATAGAAAATAATATTTTAGATATAATAAAATATCATAATGTGGTAGCTAAAAATGGGAGATTGGAATATGCAAAAGATATCTTAAAAAGGTAAATCTTTGGGAGGAAGTAAAGGATAAATTACAAGAAAGTGCGAGAAATTTATCAGGGGGACAAAAACAAAGATTAGCTATAGCAAAAGCTTTATCTACGGGTTCTAAAATACTTTTATTAGATGAGCCTTGTTCAGCTTTTGGATATAAAAATACTGTAGAAATAGAGCTTACTTGATATAAAGAAGGAATGTAGCATACTCATAGTTACTCATAATCTTGCACAAGCTAGACGAATAGCAGATACTATAATATATATGGAAGCAGGAGAGATAGTTGAAGTAGCAGAGAAAAATGATTTTTGCTTCCCCACAGTGAGGTGCGAAAAGAATTCTTAAAATATTTGGATTAAAATATAGATTATAATAATATTTTTCTACCTACTTGTAAGCATATATAAATGTGCTAATATTATACCTTATTATAATAAAAACGACTAAAAAGTCAGAAAGAGGTACGTATGGCATTAATTATTCCGAAAAACTATGATCCAGTGTTAAGTGTAAAGCAGACACAAGAAGCTATAAAATACATTAGGGGACACATTCCAAAAAGAATTCGGTAAAGAGATGAATCTTGAAAGAGTTTCAGCCCCTTTATTCGTTTCAAAAATCCAGTGGACTTAATGATAATCTTAATGGAATAGAAAGACCGGTAGCATTTGATATAAAAGCAGTACCTGGAGAAGACTATGAGTAGTGCAATCCCTAGCAAAGTGGAAAAGAATGGCCTTGCATGAATATGGTTTTAAGCCGGGTGAGGGCTTATATACTAATATGAATGCTATAAGAAGAGATGAAGACTTGGATAATTTACATTCTTGTTATGTAGACCAATGGGATTGGGAAAAAGTAATTACAAAAGAAGAAAGAACAAAAGAAAAGCTGGAAGAGGTAGTAAGAACCATTTTCAAAGTTATTAAGCATATGGAGCATGAAGTTTGGTATAAATACCCTGAGGCTGTAAATCATTTGCCTAAGGACATATATTTTATTAGCAGTGAAGAATTAGAAAAGCTTTATCCTGATAAAACTCCAAAAGAGAGAGAAAATGCTATAACTAAGGAAAAAGGTTGTGTATTTGTAGAAAAATAGGTGGAGCTCTGGCAAATGGTAAGCCACATGATGGAAGAGCACCCGATTATGATGATTGGAATCTAAAATGGAGATATATTATTTTTGGTTTGAAAATCTAAATCAAGCATTAGAGATATCCAGTATGGGTATAAGAGTAGATGAAGATGCCTTAGATAGACAACTTAGTATAGCAGTTGTGATGATAGAGAAATCTTCCATATCATAAAAATGCTTTTTGAATAAAGAACTACCATATACTATAGGTGGTGGAATAGGACAATCACGCTTATGTATGTTACTTTTAAAAAGAGCACATGTAGGAGAGGTTCAAGCCAGTGTATGGCCTATAGAAATGATAGAAGAATGTAGAAAAAATAATATTACATTATGTATAGCTTAGAAAGAGGGAGCTTATGGAAACTAAGATTATAAAAGTAGATGAGAGATAAGCTAAATTTAATAAAGATTATTATGATGCTGCCTTTAGCGAGGCAGCTATAATCATAAATAAGGGTGGATTAGTGGCATTTCCTACAGAGACTGTATAGGCTAGAGGGCAGATGCTACTAATCCTTTTGCCTCTAAAAAGGATATATGAGGCAAAGGGACGACCTAGTGATAATCCTTTAATTATACATATTTATGATTTGGAGCAAATTAAAGATTATGCTGGAGAGATACCTGACATAGCTTATGTTTTAGCAAAAGGTTTTGGCCCGCCCACTTACTATGATATTAAAAAGAAAGATATTATACCAAGTGAAACCTCAGGGGTTTAGATGCAGTAGGTATAAGAATGCCTAGTGATGAGGTGGCTAGAGAGTTTTTGAAATATACTTCCGTAGCTGTAGCCGCTCCCAGTGCAAACAAATCAGGGTAGACCCAGTCCTACCTTAGCAAGTCATGTTTATGAAGATATGAATAATAAAATAGATATGATAATAGATGCAGGAGATGTAGAAATAGGTCTTGAATCTACGATAGTAGATTTAACAGGCGAGCATTTAGTTATACTTAGGCCGGAGCTATAACACTGGATATGTTAAGAGAAATAGATAAAGCCGCTTACATAGATGAAGCGATTTTGAGCCTGATAAAATCTTATTCCTAAAGCACCGGTATGAAATATAGACATTATGCACCTAAAGCTAAGTTAAGCATTATAAATGCAAGTGAAAAAGATTTTTAAAAACTATGTAGAAGAGGTTATAGAGCTAAATCATAGTAAAATAAAAAGGTAGGACTTATTTTTAAGTAAAGAAAATAAAGAGAGCTTTAAAGCTGATGAAATAGAATATATAGGTTCTAGAGATAATGAAGAAGAGATAGCACATAATTTATTCGCTATATTAAGAAATTTTTGACAATAAAGATATGAGATATTATCTATAGTGAGTGCTTTGATAATAAAGACTTAGGACTTACAATTATGAATAGATTAACCAAGGCGGCAGGATATGATATAGTAGAATTATCTACTTAGTAGTGGGAAATTTAAGTAGAGAGTAATAAGAAAGGAAATGTTGTATACAAAAATACAATATGCAATATAAAGAATATGAAGATAAGTATGAATATAAGAGCCGGCTCAAAAGTTGGTACAGGATTTAAAAATGGGAATATCAGATAAACAAATAGGTATTAATCTAGCTATTATCTTTGCAACAATTCTGATAAGTAAATTTATAAGTTTATATTTTTGAATCAAAAAGAGATTAGGAGGTACTATGTCTAAAAAGAGAAGATTTTATAACCTGGGATGAATATTTTATGGGAGTAAGCTAAATTTAGTGCTTTTCGTTCAAAAGATCCTAATACTCAAGTAGGTGCTTGTATAGTAAGTGATGATAATAAGATACTTTCTATGGGTTATAACGGTTTTCCAAGAGGTTGTGCAGACGATGTATTTCCTTGGGGAAGAGATAATAGTGAAAATGATCCATATAACTCTAAAGTATTTATATGTAACGCATAGTGAGTTAAATGCCATCTTAAATTATAGAGGTGGGAGTCTTGAAGGAAGTAAATTATATGTAACCTTATTTCCTTGTAATGAATGTGCAAAAGCTATTATACAAGCAGGTATAAAAACGGTAGTGTATGCGGAAGATAAATATGCGGATACAGATGTGGTAAAAGCGAGTAAGCGTATGCTAAATGCCGCCGGAGTTAGATATTATGAGTATCAAGCTACAAATAAGGTTATAAAAATACAAGTTTAGTAATATTGTAAGAGGAAAGAAATGAGAGAGAGTAAGGCTAAAAGAGCTGAGAGAGTTTCCAGAATATTGGAAAAATTGGACAGGGAATATGGTACGGATTTTCGTTGTTATCTAGACCATGAAAATACTTGGCAATTATTATTTGCAGTTATTTTAAGTGCTCAATGTACAGATGCAAATGTAAATAAGGTAACCCCTAATTTATTTAGGAAGTTTCCCAGTTTAGAGGCTTTTGCAAATGCCAATTTAAAAGATGTGGAAGAAGCTATACGTTCTATAGGCTTATATAGAGGTAAAGCAAAAAATATTATCGCCAGTGCGAGAAGATTAGTCGAAGATTTTGGTGGGGAAGTTCCTTCAGATATAGAAAGTCTGACATCCTTGCCGGGTGTGGGAAGAAAAACTGCAAATGTAATACGAGGTAATATTTATCATATACCAAGTATAGTAGTTGATACACATGTTAAGAGAATAAGCAATAAATTGGGCTTAGTAAGTAGTGAAGATCCGGTAAAAATAGAGATGGAGCTTATGAAAGTCTTACCAAAAGATCATTGGATAACATGGAATATAAATATAATAACATTAGGAAGAAATATATGTATAGCTAGAAGAGAAAAAAATGTTCCGAGTGTTTCCTTGCGGAGGACTGTCCTAGTGCAAAGATATAATGATTATGTATGTATAGATTTAGAAATGACTGGTCTTAGTGTGAGAGAGAGAAATAATAGAATTTTGCAGCCATAAAAGTTAGAAATGGTAAAATACTTGATACTATGACGGCTCTTATTAGCCTAAGATTGTTCGGAAGAAAAATAATGGAACTTACAGGCATTACAAATGAGATGTTGAAAAATGAGAAAGGTATAGAAGATAAATTGCCTATATTTTTGAATTTTTATAGGTGAAGATATACTTTTGGGACATAATATTTTATTTGATTATTCTAAAAAGCAAGTATAGACATGGATTTGGAGTTTGAGGGAATAGATACTTTCAATATTTGTAAATATTTAATGCCGGATAATGAAAATAAAAAGTTTAAAAATGCTTGTGAATATTATGATATAGAAGTAGATAAAAGCCATAGAGCCTCATGCAGATGCTTATAATACTCATTTACTATATCAAAAAGTTATTGGTTTTGGAAGCGGAGGATAAGCTTTACTGAACCTAAGTCTCTAAAAATATAAATATAAAAAGGAAAGATTAGCAAGTAATAAAAGAAAAAGAACACTTGATAGTATTAAATTATCATAAAATTAAGTTTGATTTTGAAGTGGATAAATTGAGCCTTAGTGAGTTATCACGAATAAGAGATAATATAATTTAAATTATGGAAAGATGAAGGGAAAAGAAAAATGAAGAAAAACAGAAAAGACAAATTATATCCGGAGTAATTGCAATTTTATTAATTTTAGGAATGATAGTTCCAACTGTACTTATTTCATTACAGGGAGTTATAAAAGATAGATGAGAGCCGAAAAAGTTTTTAGGTATAGCAGTTTTTGCTACCTTTGTTTGCTATGTTTAGCTTTAGAGAGGTTAAGGCTTTTACCATTCCTGGAGGGATTAAACTTTAATAATAATAGCTTGGCAGGTTTAAATGAAGAAGAGGCAAAAACTTTATAGAAGATAAGTATAAAGAAGAGCAGGAAAAGAAAAATAAAAATAGATTTAGGCAAGGCAGTATTAGAAGTAAAATATGGAGATATAAGTGGTGAAAAAGAGAGCTTGAAAGTATTTTGCAAGTATTGAGCCCTATATCTCATCAAATGTGGTAAAAAGATTTGAGTACAAAGAAAGCTTGGAAAAAGAAGCTATAGATTTGAATGTAGATTTAAAGGCTGATAAAAGAAAGTTTCAAAAACTCGTGGGAGAAAAATATCCTGAATTAGCAAGTGCCTCAGAGGCTATAGACGCAAAAATAGAAAGAGTAGGCGATAAATTTGTTATAACAAAGGAAAAAGATGTGCAGACTATTGATTTAGATGAAACTTTTCTTTGTTGGAGGATAAATTAAAAGAAAGTTTGTCTGATATAGATATAGTCGCCGCTATTACCACGAAGGAAGCAAAAATAAAAGAAAAAGATTTAGAAAGCATAAAAAGATATATTAGGAACTTATACTACTAATTTTTGGCAGTTCGGCAGCAGCCAGAGCGAATAATATGAGCTGTGGGAGCGGCTAAAATTAACGGTTCTGTGCTTATGCCGGGTGAAACTTTATCAGGATATGAACTTATGCATCCATTTACAATAGCTAACGGATATAAGACTGCAGGAGCGTATTCTAATGGGCAAGTAATAGATGAGCGTAGGTGGTGCGGGAATTATGTCAAATAGCTACGACTCATATAATGCCTCTCTTAGAGGCCGAGATGGGTATAAAACAAAAGAAATAACCATTCTATGACTGCAGCTATGTTCCTGCGAGTATTGAAGAATGCCGCTATAGCAGGAACTGTAAAGCGATTTACAAATAACATACTTATGATACACCTCATATGTAGAGCCCTTTGTTAATAATAGAAATTTGACTTTCAATATTTGGGGCAAGGAAACTCGAGCTAAAAATAGAACTATAGAGTTTATACCTGAGGTACTTGGTGAAACTGCCATGGGAGTTACTTATCAAAATGATGCAAGCTTACCTCTGGGTAAAAGAAATAAGAGTATCTACAGGACATAATGGCAGGCATCAAAGCTTTGGAAAGCGGTCAAGCTTGATGGCGTAGAAAAAGAAAGAAAGTTTAGTTTCTTCTGGTAAATACAATATGTCCGATGGTATTGTGTGAGGAGAGGAACAGGTGTGGTACAAGCTGATGCACCGGAGCAAAACCTCAGCAAACCTTCTGAAACGCAAGCAACTACAACTACCAGAAGTTACAGAGCCCAATATTACTACTGTGCCTACACAAAGACTGGAGTAGAAATGTCCTTTATTTTGAGATATAGTAGCCATATTTTGACTGCGGTGAAAGTGGAGTCAGGATATAGTAGAGATCTAAGTGCAGCAGTATTTGCACAGGTCAATGCAAAAGAATCTTGGATAAGCTTTTTATAAAACAGCAATATTTGATGAGAGCAGTGCTACTGAAGAACTGAAAAGAATTTTAAGTTTGGAACTCTCAGCGGAAGATTTTATAGAGTGGGTGAGGTATTTTAGCCGCTCTTTATAGCTATGCAAAAATCCGCACAGAGGTCTTGAAACTTAAAAGTGAAATCTATTCGTGTAAAGACAACTTGATATGAAATTTGTGAATATTATTCTATAAATCCATATAGACTAAAAATCTGAGATGTTTTGCATATTAGAGTGAAAGATTCTAATAGATTTATAGATGATTGCCAAACTATGGGTGTAAAAGCCGCTCATATATAAAGGATATATAACAAAATATAAAGAGAAAATAATCATAGATAGTAGAGAAATTGTACAACATATAGATAAACCGGTAAGATGGGATATGTAAGGTCTTGCAATAGTATGGAGGGAAGATGAGGAAAAGTATATTATCTGTCGATGCAGCCGTACAGATATAAAGAGGAGCTTGCTCATAATACTTGGACTCGCAAAAGAGATTGACGTAGATGTGCAAATAGAGCAATAAGCACAAATGGAAAAAGAAGGTATCATTTGCAGCTATCATCACCTTGACAATTGGGGATGCACAGCTAAAGTACAGAAAAGTTTCAGCTTTATTAGAAGTAAAGTTACACACCTCAAAGATTTATGGGTTTTGATAAAATAGCAGATAGAATTATGCAATATGATGAGAGTTACTGCTCTGTATTTAATGAGTGAACTTATGATTTCTGCCCAGCTTTTTAGAAGGAAGAAGTAGAGAAAGAAGCTGCGATGTTGCTTATCGGATAAGTTTGGCTCCTTTGGAATCTATACTTAGCACAGCCAGCACATTTTTGTCCTTCATATATATAAAGATCATGGTACAGTTATAGGTAAAAGAAAGACAAGATGAGAGGGAGTTGGCAATTAATGAGAGAAACTCCGTTGTCAGAGAAGATTACTGAGTATCAAACCATCCGGAATAAGCAGAAAGTTTTGATATAGCAACAAACTATGGAAGGTGCTGTCTCTTGGTGTTGAGAGCCTGATTTTGAAACTCGATATTTTATCAGAGAGGAAGGTATCTACTCACTTGAGAAGGGAGAACATTTTATACATCAAACTCCAGATCCGGGAGCTTAGAAGGCATAGATAGATATTTGCAAAGAAAACTGAATATTGAAGCTATGACCCTCACGAGCAGACATAGCTACTGTGGGTGGAAGTGAGGGTATAGACATTTGCTCTTAGAGCCAAGTGTGAGATAATGGAGATGAGGTTTTAATACCACTAAACCAAGTTATGTCAGTTATGAGCCTTGTGTTATTTTGCCGGTGGAAAACCGGTTATTATAGAACTAAAAAGTGATAATGATTTTGACTCACTAGAGCAGGTTTTAGATAACAGACTAAGCTACTTGTTATGCCCTTTCCTAATAATCCTACAGGTTCTATTATGACTTATGAGGAGCTTGAAGAGATAGCTAAGATATGTATAGAAAAGGATATCTTTGTTCTTTTCTGATGAGATATATTGTGAATTTACATATACCGGAAAGCATGCCAGTATAGCACAAGTTCCGGGTATGAAAGAAAGAACTATAGTTATAAATGGATTTTCTAAGTCTTATGCAATGACGGTTGGCGTCTTAGTTATGCTTGCGGTCCTGAAATGATTATAAAGCAAATGACTAAAATACATCAGTTCGCAATAATGTGTGCACCAACCATAAGCCAATATGCTGCTGTTTTGGCATTGAGGGATGGCGACTTGGATGTGGCAAAAATGAGAGAATCTTATAATCAAAGAAGAGATATTTAATAAATAGATTTAATGAGATAGGTATGGACTGTCTTTGAGGCTGAAGGTGCTTTTATGTATTTCAAGTATAAAAAGATTTGGTCTTAGTAGCGAAGAATTTGCTACCAGGTTACTTTATGGAAGAAAAAGGTAGCTATAGTCCGGTACAGCATTTGGAGATTGTGGAGAGGGCTTTATGAGAATAAGTTATGCTTTATTCATTAGAAAGACTTAAAAAGAAGCTTTTAGATAGGATAGAAAGATTTGTTAGTAGGTTAAGAAATGAGTTACATAGTTTTATATGAACCGGAAATGCCTGCGAATACAGGAAATATAGGAAGAACTTGTGTTGCAACTAATACCAGATTGCATCTAATAGAACCCTTAGGTTTTAAATTATCTCAAAAAGAAATAAAACGTTCAGGACTTGATTATTGGGATAAATTAGATGTAAAAGGTTTATGCAGATTTTGCAACTTTTTGGAAGAAAAATCCTAGTGCTAGGGAAAATATATATTATGCAACTACTAAGGCACATCATGTATATTCTGATGTTAAATATAAAGATGAAGTATATATAATGTTTGGCAAGGAGAGTGTCGGTATACCGGAAGAGAGTATTGAGCTAAAAATGAAAAAGATGTATAAGAATACCTATGTGGGGAGATATTAGAAGTCTTAACTTGTCAAATTCTGTAGCTATTGTACTGTATGAAGCATTAAGGCAGAATGATTTTGAAAAAATGAGTTTAAAAGGTGAATTACATAGGCTTAAATACTTAGAATAGAAGTAAAAATATATATTTATAATAAAAATTTCTGCGTTAAAATAAACTTTTATTATGAACAGAGCATAAACGTTATTTAGGGAGGAAATTAGTAATGATTTTCAGCTGGAGATTTTAAAAATGGTCTTACATTAGAGATAGAAGAGGGCAAGTATTCCAAATAATGGAGTTTCAGCATGTAAACCAGGTAAGGGTGCAGCATTTGTAAGAACAAAAATTAAAAATGTAAGAACAGGAAGTGTTGTAGAGCGTACTTTCCGTCCGACAGAAAAAGTTCCACAAGCTCGTATAGATGGAGCAGAGATGCAATATTTATATTCAGATGGGGATATGTATCATTTTATGAATACAGAAAATTATGATCAAATAGCATTAAATAGTGATAAAGTTGGTGATGCGTTAAAAATTTGTTAAAGAAAATGATATGGTAAAGATTTGTTCATTTAATGGAGATGTATTCTCAGTTGAGCCACCACTATTTGTAGAGCTGGAGATTTCAGAAACAGAACCCGGGAGTAGCAGGGAAATACAGCAACTAATGCGTCAAAACCGGCTACAGTTGAGAACAGGTGCTACAGTTTATGTACCATTATTTGTAAATATTGGAGATAAAATTAAAATAGATACAAGAACAGGCGAGTATTTATCAAGGGTTTAATTGTATATTTTAAGTAATATGAGCGACTTGTATATAAGTCGCTTTTTCTTATATTAAGATGAAAGGATTTAGTATACAATATTAGATATGATATCAAGGGCTTGAAAGCCGCTTTTGAAAAATCTTAGTGATGCCGACAAGGTAAGTGCTACAGTTTCAAATAGACCGGATCTTTGTGAGTATCAATGCAATGCGACTATGGCTTTAGCTAAACCAGTGGGTAAAAAACCTATAGATATAGCCAATGAAGTAGTAGAAGAATTAAAAGAAAATCCTATGTTTAGCGAAGTAGCGGCAGTTATGCCGGGATTTATAAATTTAAGAATAAGTGGTGAAGCACTAAGTTCTTATTTAAAAAGATATGGCTAGAGATTCAGCTTATGGACTGGAAAAAGAAGAAGAAAAGAATATTGTTTTAGACTTTGGCGGTCCTAATGTAGCAAAGCCATTGCACGTTGGACATTTGCGTTCAGCTGTCATAGGTGAGAGTATCAAAAGAATTTTACGTTTTAACGGTGATAAAGTAATAGGTGATATACATCTTGGAGATTGGGGCTTACAAATGGGTCTGATAATAGAAGAACTCAGAGATAGAAAGCCTGATTTAGTATATTTTGATGAAAATTATACAGGGAATATCCAAGGAAGCGCCTTTTACTATAGCAGAATTAGAAGATATATACAAAAGCTTCTGCAAAAACAAAATACTCAGAAAAATGCTACTAAGGAAGAAAAGAAAAAGCAGAGAGTTTTAAGGCTAGAGCGATGGAAGCAACTTTTAAGTTACAAAATGGAGATAAAGCTTTTTAGAGCTATATGGCATCATATAATAGAGGTATCGGTATCGGATTTAAAGAAAAATTATGAAAGACTTGATGTAAGCTTTGATATTTGGAAAGGCGAGAGTGATGCACAAAAAGTATATACCTCAACTTATAGAAAGATTTAGTATCTAAAAAACTTGCCTATGAAAGTAATGGTGCTTTGGTAGTAGATGTTACAAATGAAGACGACAAGATGGAAATTCCTCCTTGTTTATAAGAAAATCAGACGGAGCCGCTACGCAACTTCTGATCTTGCTACTATAGTTGAACGTCAAAAACTATATAGACCGGACGAGTTTATATATGTAACAGATATAAGACAAAGTATGCATTTTTAATCAAGTTTTTAGAGTTACAAGAAAAGCTAAGTTGATAGATGATACTCAAAAGCTTGTCCATATAGGTTTTGGTACTGTTAATGGAAGAGATGGCAAGCCATTTAAAACCAGAGATGGTGGAGTTATGCGTCTTGAGAATCTAATATCAGATGTATGTAAGCTGGTATATGATAAGATAAAAAGCCGGTAGGGATATAGAGAAGATAATGAGGCTAAGAAAATAGCTGACATAGTGGGAGTTGCAGCTCTTAAATATGCATATCTCCAGCCAAGCTTCTAAGGATTATGTTTTTGATATGGATAAATTCACTTCTTTTGAAGGTAATACGGGACCATATATTTTGTATACAATAGTTAGAATTAAATCTATTTTAAATAAGTATTATAAGACGAGTGCGAAAAAGTGGATATTGATGAGTTATTAGTGGCAAATAGCCCAAGTGAAAAAGAATCTATCTTTAGAATTATCTAAGTTTAATGAAATTATGAGAGGAGCTTACTTTAGAGCTTGCACCACATAAAATATGTCAATATATTTATTCTTTTGTCAAATGCGTTTAACAGTTTTTATCATGAGGTAAATATTTTATCAACAGAAGATGAAAAAGCAAAAACGTTCTTATCTCGGCACTTATAAGTTTTACAAAGGATATATTAAATACTCTGTATAAATGTTCTGGGAATAGAAGGCCGGAATATAGCAATTTAAGATTTTATTTTTACATAACTCGAGGAAAAATAATTTTTCTTCGAGTTATTTTTAATTAGAAAAAGGAGAATACATATCGCTAACGACAGTTGGTGATTATATAGAATATGAATAATTATTTTTGCGAATAAAAAGCTCTAGTTGCCACAATTTTACTTTTTATAACTTCTTTTTGTGGGGTCTTGCCTTTGTTTTTCAAAGGATAGGTATGGAAACAATAGGACCGAATACTTTTAATGCAATGAGATTCTTGCTAGTGGAATTTTTCTTATTCCTATTTTCTCTTTGTAATGAATAGAAATAAGATGAGGTCTAGAAAGCAAAACTAATAGTTTTAAAGAGGGTATAAAGGTGCGGAGTAATAATAGGTTTTATTTTACTTTTTGCGGCTATGGCGCAACAGAGCAGTTACTGTTTACCAGTGTTGGAAAGAGCGGTTTTATATCTGTACTGTATATAGTAATAGTGCCTATAATTACATTTTTAATGGGAGATAAGATAAGCAAAAAGCTTGCATTTTGTATATTACTTAGTATAGTGGGCTTGTATTTTTGACTATGAAAGGAGTTTTTATATATCTTATGGCGATTTATTAGTTCTTATGTCAGCTATAATATATTCTTTTGCATATAATGACTATCATAAATATTCTAAATTAGGAGATGGGTTGGTGATAACGATTACTCAATTTTTGATTGCAGGAATAATTTCGTTAATTTGGGCTATATTTAGTGAAAAACCTAGTTTAGAGAATATTTTACTATCATATAGAGCTATTTATTTATACAGGGCATATTCAGTTGTATGCGGATATACTTTTCAATTAGTAGGACAAAAGAATCTGGACCTACTATAGCTTCTTTAATAATGAGTTTGAGTCGGTATTTGCAGCTATAGCGGCATATTTTATTTTGGGACAAATAATGAGTGTAAAAAGAAATACTTGGCTGTATTTTTGTTTTGATAGCCTATAGTAGCACAATTACTGAACGTGGGATCTATAAAAATATCTAAAAAGTCATCTGTTCTTAGTTTTTGTTTTGCAAAAGAACAAAAGAAACTATGATAGTCTTAGTTGATATATATATGTTAATATTTACCAGAAAAAGTAAAGTAAGAAAGAGGAAAATTATATGGTAAATGCCTACATTTTTAGAGGATGACTCATCCAAAGTATGATGGAAAAGCTCTAAGTATGAATACTCTATAGTAGAACTTCCGGTTTTTGGGAGAGATGGTTTATCCCTATCCCAACATATAGGTGCTCATCTAAACCTATAGTTAAGGTTGGTGATGAAGTATTAGTAGGACGAGAAGATAGCAGAGGGCTACATCTTTTTATATCTGCAAATATTCTTAGCTCAGTGTCCGAAAAGTTAAAAATAGAAAAAGACGGAGTTATAAATGTGATCTCGTTGATAGGTATTATTATTGAGAATGATGAACAATATAATACTGTAGAAGGATTTGGAGAATTTAGAGTTATACAAATTATCAAGAGAAGAAATCCTAGATATAATAAAAGAAGCGGGAATTGTGGGCCCTTGGCGGTGCAGGCTTTCCTACTCATGTAAAATTAGCACCTAAGAATAAAGATGAAATAGACTATATTCTCATAAATGCAGCTGAGTGTGAACCTTATTTAACCAGTGACTATAGAATGATGTTAGTGAAAAGACCTGAAGATATAATGATAATGGTATTAAAATAGTTCTTAGTTTGTTTTGATAATGCAAAGCTGTAATAGTATAGAGGCATAAATGCCTGTAGATATGCTTACTAAGCTGTGAGAAAACAAGATAAAGATATCATTAAAAGCAGAAACCCTCAAGGTGGAAGCGTTCTATTATTAAGGCTATTACTCTTAGAAGTTAATGCAAAAATGTTACGGCTGATGTAGGCTGTACACTACAATGTAGCACCGTTATAAGTCTGATGCTGTTTCTATAATAAACCGCGTGGAAAAGGTTATGACTCTAACAGGTGATGCAATGAGTGTTCCTGCTAACTATAGAGTTAGATTAGGTTGCTCACATAAGGCGGTATTGGAAGCTGCAGGTGGTTTTTCTAAAGAGCCAACTAAGATAGTCAGTGGTGGACCTAGTGATGGGAATAGCTATGTTTACCTTAGATGTACCTGTAACAAAGACAGCAGCTTCTATACTTGCAATGACTATAGATGATGTATCTAATCAAGCAGAAACGCCTTGTATTAAATGTGATAGATGTGTAGATGTATGTCCAAGTTTTATAACTCCGGTTATTATGATGGATTATGCACTTAGATTGGATAAGGAAGGTTTTGAAAAGGTAAAAGGTATGGATGTATAGAATGTGGTAGCTGTTCTTACGTTTGTCCGCTTTCAAAAGACCCGTTTAACCTCAAGCTGTTTAAAGCATGCGTCAACATATATAGCTGATAGAAGAATGGCGGCAGAGGCAGCAAAAGGAGGGAAATAAATAATGGAAAAATATGTATAATGTTTCATCTTCTCCACATATAAAGATAATTCCTCTACAAGGGAATAATGGCTGATGTATGTATAGCTATGATACCGCTGCAGCCTTTGGAGTATATCAATTCGGACTTAATGCACTTTTTAGTTATTTTAACAACAGTAGTAGCTTGTGTACTATCAGAATATTTTTATGAAAAATTGATGAATAGACCCATAACAGTAGGAGATTTCTGCCGTAGTAATGCAGGTCTTATACTTCTGCACTAGTGCACCATCAGGTATACCATTATGGCAAGCTGCACTTGGTGGTGTATTTGCCACGCAGTAGTAAAACAAGTTTATGGTGGTATGGGTCAAAACTGGATGAATCAGTGCACGAGCCAGATGCTTTTGCTTGTAAGTTTTGCACACTATGACCAAATTTTACAGCTTCTAAGTTTAGGGTTTTGATGCCGCTTCCGAGCAACTCCTTTAGCCGCATTAAAACGCAGGTAATTTCTTTGACAGCTATCAATTTGATTTATTTGATATGTTTATCGGTACTGTCCGAACTATGGGTGAAAGTTTCAGTAGTTGCACTTTTTAATCGGTGCTATATATATGTTAGTAAGAGGGTATGTGAGACTTAGAATACTCTCTTGTATATATTAACAGTAGCCGTGTATTTGTATTTATGGTCAGAGAGACTTGAATTATGTACTTGCTCATGTATTTGGCGGCGGTTTAATATTTTGGTGCTTTCTTTATGGCAACAGATTACAGTTCCACACCGGCTACTAAAAAGGGACAATATATATTTGCTATATTTATAGGACTTTCTTTAACAGGTATATTCAGATTATTTGGAGGAAGTGCCGAGGGGTGTAAGTTATGCTATTATTATAGGAAATGTAGTTGCTCTCTCTTATGAGAAACATACTCTTACAAGAGCTTTTTGGAATGGGAGTAGAAAATAATGAAAAAGGTTCTTATATAAAAGATGCTTTAGTTTTATTTGTAATAACCCTTATTTCAGGTGTCAGTTTAGGATTTTTCTATCAACTAACTAAAAGCTCCTAGAAAAAGTTAAAATGGAAGAAAAATCAAAAAGCTTATAAAGCAGTTTTCGCAGATGCAAAAGAATTTAAGATTAATGATGAAGAAACGGCATAATGAAAGCAGTTAATGCTGAACTTGTCAGTCAAAATTTTGGAAATGTAAAATAACAGAAGTAGCTGATGCTTTGGATGAAAGTGGAAATAATATAGGTTATGTAATAGCCTCAACTTCATCAGACGGTTATGGTGGCGATGTTAGTATTTCTGTCGGTATAACTAAGGATAATATAATTAACGGTATGAATTTTTAGCTATAAGCTGAAACACGGGACTTGGTATGAGCTACAGAAGATGAATTCAAAACTCAATTTAATGGAGGTGCCGTTTATCAGTAACAAAAACTCAGGTAATGCCGTGAGTTGAGATAAATGCTATTTCAGGTGCAACAATAACTGCAAGGCAGTAACTAATGCAGTTAATGCAGCAGTAGTATTGTTGCCAATAAATTAACAAAGTAGGAGATGATATAATATGAATAAAGCTAGTGAACGTTTATATAATGGTATTATTAAAGAAAATCTACATTTGTATTATGTTAGGTATGTGTCCAACACTTGCTGTTACAACTGCAACAATGAGATGGTTTGGGAATGGGTGTATCAACACTTTGTAGGTTCTTATGTTATCAAACTTAATAATTTCTTTGCTTAGAAATATTATTCCTGATAGAGTGCGTATTCCTGCATATATAGTTATAGTTGCTTCTTTAGTTACAGCAGTACAATTACTTATGCAAGGTTATACACCTGCACTTTATACTTCACTGGTATATATATACCTCTTATAGTTGTAAACTGTAGTTATTTTAGAGTAGAGCAAGCTATGCAGGGCAAAAATCCACCTTTAGCTTCCTTCTTTGATGGACTAGGTATGGGGCTTGGATTTACTATTGCACTTACGGCTATAGGACTGGTTAGAGATACTAGGTTCAGGAGCTGTATTTGGAAAAGTTTTATTCCTGAAAATTATACAATTTTCTATTTTTGTACTTGCACGGGAGCTTTCTTTGTATTTATTCTTACAGCTTTACAAAAAGTAAGTTTAAAAGCACCAAGTGCTACAAACACCGATAAAAGGTGAGATGAACTTGCTTGTGGCAGTGGCTGTGCAGGTTGTAGCGGTTGTCAGGTGCAGGAGAGTAGGGAAAGGAGAATAAAATGACAGAAATTAATATTAATTTTAATAGGTGCGTCTTTAGTAAACAACGTTGTATTAAGTCGTTTCCTAGGGCTTTGTCCTTTCCTTGGAGTTTCTAAAAAGGTAGAAACTTCTGCCGGTATGGGTGCAGCTGTTATATTTGTTATTACTTTATCATCTGCAATGGCAAGTTTAATATATTCTACAGTTTTAGTACCTATGAAATTAGAGTATTTACAAACTATAGTATTTATTTTGCTCATTGCCGCTTTAGTTCAATTTGTTGAGATGGTGCTCAAAAAGAATATGCCAAGTCTTTATGAATCACTTGGTGTATATTTGCCACTTATTACAACTAACTGTGCGGTTCTTGGTAGTTGCTCTTGATAATGTATCTAAGGGATTCAATTTTATAAAAAGTGCAACTTATGGGTGTAGGTACAGCTCTAGGTTTTGCCCTAGCTCATAATACTTATGGCAGGTATAAGAGAAGATAGAGACTTTAATGATGTACCACATAGCTCAAAGGAATGCCGATAGTTCTATTAGCAGCGGTCCTTTATGGCTCATAGCTTTCTTCGGTTTTGCGGGCTATATAGGAGGAATTATGACAGGAATAATTGTGGCAGCACTTGTTGTTGGTATTGTAGGTATCGTTATAGGTATCTTGCTCGGTATAGCAAGCGAAAAGTTTGCAGTGGAAGTTGATGAAAAAGAGATAGCGGTAAGAGAAGCTTTACCGGGAAATAACTGTGGCGGTTGTGGCTATCCGGGTTGTGATGGTCTTGCAAAAGCTATAGCGAGAGGAGGAGAAGCAATGGTAAATACTTGTCCTGACGGGTGGTAATCCTGTTGCTGAAACTATTGCTTCTATTATGGGAGTTAAGGCGGAAAAAGTAGAAAGAAAAGTATCCTTTGTTCGTTGTATAGGTAATAAGGATAAAGCTACAAAAAGCTATAAATATACAGGCGTTATGGACTGTAATATGATGAGTGTAGTTCCGGGCGGAAGTGATAAGGACTGTACTTATGGTTGTATGGGTTATGGTTCTTGCGTGAAAGTCTGTGAATTTGGAGCCTTAAATATAGTAAATGGTATAGCTAAGGTAACAAAAGATAAGTGTACAGCTTGTGGTAAGTGTGTAGCAGCTTGTCAAAGAAAGCTATAAATTGGCACTTATGTCAGAGGCATATAGTACAAATGTCGTTCATGATAAAGGGGTAAGATGTAAAATCTAAGTGTGGTGTCAGTTTGTATGAAGCTTGTACTCTTTGCACAAAAAGTCTGTACTTTTGATGCTATTCACATGGAGGCAATGTGGCTAAGATAGATTACAGTAATATACTAATTATGGAGACCTGTGCTCAAAAATGTCCGGTTAAAAGTTATTAAAAACTAATAAAATGGAGTAGTTGAAAGTAGTTAGTGCCTAGAATATAATTTAATAGATTAAAAAGCTCCGAATAGAAGATAAATCTTTTATTCGGAGTTTTGCATATGTATAAATAGAATGGTAAATATTTTCCAAAAGGTATATTTTATTTTTGTGATTATTTATGCCATATTATTTAGAATGAAAATTGGAAAAATTATTTATGAACTTATAAGATATTGACAACTTTTATATATAATATTTAATCATAGTAATTAAACTTGACACTTTTGTGTTTATAGTAATATAATATGGCTTAATAAAAGTACGCGGGTGTGGTGGAATTGGCAGACACGCGAGATTTAGGTTCTCGTGGGCGACCGTGCAGGTTCAAGTCCTGTCACCCGCATTTAATACCTCTTGAGAAATCAAGAGGTTTATTTTTTGTTTGTAATTTGCATAATGAAAGAAAGTGATTTATAATATGGAATATTTGTAGAAAATGCACTCAAAGGTTCGAACCCTTGCTCTTCAGAGTCGGAGTCTGATGCCTTATCCACTAGACGATGAGTGCTTGAATTAGATTTTAACACATAAAGCTTAGTAAAAGCAAATATAAAAATGAAAGAGGCAAATATGAGATACGAAAAGAACAGAAACTATTTGGTTTAGATGAATATTTGGTAATAAAATATACAGATTACTGGCTATACCGTTTATAATAGTGGTGATTATATAGTAGCAGTATTTTTATTAGATATATTTTTCAAATCAAAATAATAAAAGGGTATGAAGTAAAAGTACAGCACTTAAGATGAATAATGAAATAGAAATCACCGAAAATAAAAAGATATAATAGATTTACTGGGAGAATATCAAATAGCTAAGCTTACAGCTGATGCAGATAAATTATATAATTTATTTTAAATCCTCCGGAGATTGAAGAGAGTATGAGAGAAAAACTCAAAAGAAGAGGCAAAAGATTTTGAGTATTTTGGAAGTAATAATAAGATATATGTTGCTGACGGTGCCGGTGAGGAATATGTGGTTTATGCAAGTATGGAATTAAAGTTCAAGAAAAGCAAAAATTTAGCACCTATGATACTGCAAGCTTATATGTAAATGAGGGTTCTGCTTATAAGTTTGTCCTAAATAGTATGTTAGATGAAAAGCAAAGAAAGAGTTGATAAGATAAATTCAAGTAAAAGTACAAGAATTATATAAAAACTTAAATGAAGAATTAAGTGAATTGGTATAGATGATATCAATTTAGCGGATAAATATAAAAGATTTTCTGTAGAAGGCGAGCTTAAATTTAGGGATGCTAAAACTACAAAAGAGAAGTTTGGAGGCAGCTGCCGGGAGGCTGACGCCGACCAAGAAGAAACTACAAGTGCAAGAGAGAATATGGGTGATACAGGAAGAAGCACTACACACACTTAGTGAAGAAACAAAGTGCAGAAAGGTGAAACCATGGGCGATTAAATAAGTAAATTGAAGTTTTAGTATAAAACTTCCAACTGAGTGTTATATAAAGATAATAAAGGGAATATATATATGGATATAAAAAGGAATTTTATTACCATAATTTACGGGAAGAATTGATGGCTCGAGACCCATTACGCCGGTGAGATCTTCATCTAGATTGATGGTAGATAAAATGGTGGAGGACTGAAAAATAAAAAGTTTTTCAGACACAAATCTTATCTAAAAGGTGTGTGTTGGGCGATCAATGATGCACTAGAGTCATTTCCTGCCAGACTTTTTGGAAGTAGGAAAGTACAGGTGGTAAAAGTTGAAATATTGCTTTTTGAAAGCGACTTGCACGATTGTAGGAAGTTTACTAGTAAAACCCGGATGTAAAGATGGGTTCGAAAATAAGCTTTCGAGGGCTGGAATATTAAAAGGGAAATTATTGATATAGTTGATGAAGGTACATCGTGATAAAATTCTCTTATGAAGGTATATTTGAAGATTTTTAGATAAACTAGGAGGAAATGCCTCTGCCTCTTATATAAAAGCATAGAATTGGAAGATAAAAATAGATATCAAACAGTATATGCTAAGCACGATGACTTGGTGACAGCCGCTCAACAACAGCTTGGGTTGTCCTCCGGGCCTCTTGAAAGAAATAGGGAGATGCGTGTAGAAATAGCAAGAGTAACCTTGCATGTGGGACCTTGGAGACGCTTTGGGCGGTAAAAAGAACAAGATATATTAAAACATCATATGCATTCTGAGTTTTATATGGTTTGCGAGGAAGCTGCCGATAAAATCGATACCACACAGAAAAGGGAGATAGGGAGTTATTTGTGTAGGGACAACCAGTTGCAGAACTCTCGAGGAAGTGCTACAGATGAAGATGGAATATTGAGAGAAAGGGTGGCTTGGACTGAAATATTTGTTATCGGGATATAAATTTAAAATAATGGATGCACCCATAACAAATTTCCATTTACCTGAGTCAACTTTACTTATGTTGATATCCAGCTTTTGCGAGGAAAAAGATAAAATTATGTCGGCCTATGGAAAAAGCAGTGAGAGAGAAAGATATAGATTTTTAGCTTTGGAGATGTGCTATGTTTATACATTAAAATAATTGTGTACAATTTAATTTTATATACAAATGATATTTTTGGTGTTATAATAAAGCAAAGCACAGGAAGTAAATATAATAATACGGAGTAGAAAGATATAAAATTTATAGCAGAAGATATGTCATCATGTGTAATCCAGTTCTACGAGAAGCTCAGGAGATATTAGAACCTGTGATAGTGCATCAGTTTGGAAAGTTTATATATGGAAAGATTTTCATAATGTAAAGAAAATAGCTATTGTAGAAAAGAGATGGAAAGATGATATAGGTCTTATGGCTTATGGGGAGTAGATGAAGAGAGTTCCATATTCAACTTAGTGCCCGCTGTGTCAAAGAAAGAAGATCTAAAATATTGCTTTGATTTAGCGGTAGAATAGTTTGATAAGAGAGTAAATAAAATTTAAGATACATTTGGCAGATTCAGAGGAGTGCTGGCACTAAAGACTTCCGAAGATGAATTTTTAGATAAAGGAAGAGATAGAATTAAAGATTATGTATTTCATGCGGTGGAAAAGAATGAGAACTTTAGCGAATGGTGAAAGTTGCATAGAATCTGTATAATAACTTTATATAAAAGAAAATTATGATGGAAGAATGTGAATATAGAAATCTAAACTGTTCCGGATGAGAGATGCTATTTTAAGTTTTAGATAAATGGAGAGTTCATAAAGGTCCAGGGGTGGAGGAGGAACATCTTGATCCGGAAGTGCGAAAGGAAATACATGAAGTTCTTTTGAATTGCAAACTTCTTGATATACATATGGCGGAGTGTTTTTATAGATAATAAGTTAGGCATTTACAATGGGAAGTTTTAAATAAAAGACATATTAATATGGCTATAGTTCATATAGAAAAAGCCTAATCGCGGAGGATTACAGGACTGTATCAATTTATAAATAAAGGAATTTCAAAGAAAAGAATTTCCAAGTGTGGATCGTGAATAGGAGATGACTTAGGTTTAGAGGGATTAGGAAAGAAGCTAAAGAAAGTTATGATCCTATAGTTGCTCACCAGAAAATATTATATAGAGACAAAAATAGAATGGCTTTCATAATAATACAATATATATATAATAGTTTTAAAGTAAAAGAAGTTTATATTTGATTTTAGTAATGGTAGGAAAGATACTTATGTTCTTAAAATATTTAGCTAGAGATGAGATAGCAAAACCAGAAACTTATATAGAGCAGAAGCTTTTTGAAGATAGTTCTAATTTTATAGATTATTATTATAAGAGATAAAAATAATAAAATATTAGTATATGCATAGAAAAAGATGAGCCAAATAGCCTCTATACTGGCACACTCCTGAAATCCATATAAAAATGAAATTTTCAAGTTCAGTTTATGAAATAGATTACATAGCTGCTGTCTGCTCTTCTGAGATATTGAGTTTCGTAGAATGGGACTTATGAGAGAGAGAACTTATAAGCCGATGAGGATAACTGCACAGAGAATAAACCTTTTGCACTCTTTTGCACGGCAAATAAAGCATACTATGAACCTTTTTGATTTATTTTTGTAAATATAAGTATGATAGAGTTTAATGAGATTAGAGTAAGAGCTTAGAGAAAGTTTGTATGAAGATAAATATAAAGAAAAGAACTTATAAAATTTATGGCGAAACTCTAGATAAAGATTATGATGCATATTGTATAAGAGATGAAGAGATTTTCTGTATATTTAAAAAGAATTGAAATCGGAGAAAACGGTTACATAGAACTTTTTCTTGGATAAAAGATAAAATGGTAACTTATAAAATCATTTTGGGGTATTAAAAATTAGAATTAAAGAGATTTTATCGCATGAGCCTAGATACATAAATAAAAATAACTTGATAAAGAAGGGTATATGCTTGAGGCGGTATCTCTTAAAGATATGATTAAAGGCTTCATCTCAATAGTAACATGGAAAAATGGAGTTTAACACTTAATATAGAAGATAAGATTCTATACCTGAAAAATAATAGAATTTTAACACACATAAATATAAAAGAAACCTTATTGAGAAAAGCTGGATGATAATTTTAATCTGAGTTTACCTATATATACCTGTTAAAGCAAATGACGGAATATTTACTTGGTTTAGAAAACCATAAGATTTTGAAAACCTTGACAGTGAATGGAATAAACCAAAGAAGAAGAAATATGAATGAAGTTGTTTAAGGAGAATTTTTGATATGGAAAGCAAATGACAGGTGATAAAGCTAATTTGACTCATCCCTGTGGTTTTCAATAATTGGAAAGTTCTTCGTATGGGATAGTTGCCCAGATTTTAGAATAAAGTGTCTTGGGTGTGGGCATCGACCGCTCATGATGCCTAGAGTAAAACTCGAAAAGGGAATAGAACATAGTATAGATATAGTAAAGTGAGGAGAATAATATGAGTATTTTTAAATGTAGAGACATCTAAAGCAAAAGGGACAGAATGAAACGATATTTAGCGATGTATCGAGCTGAATAACATTGAACGTCTCTGGGTTTGGTGAGCTAATGAAGGTAAATCTACATTTATGAGTATCAGTACAGATAAGTTAATGCCTGATGAAGGACAGGTAGAGAGTGGGCTAAAATGTAAGAGTGGGATATCTTGACCAGGCTGATAGGAAAGGGATAGAAACCGCTAAGAGATGTCTTAGTGCTTTGTGAGTTTTAACGATTTGAGACTGGTGAACAGATATGTAAAATATGTTGCGAGCAACAAAGTGACAGATGAAATAGCTGAAATGTTGATCAGGACGCTCTAGGACTTACGGCACATGTATATGATGAATGGTCTCAGGGTCGATGAAGTATGGCCTAAAGCTCTTGGAATGGCTGATGTAGGTTTGAGATAAGATGTAAGTGAATTATCAGGAGGCAGAGAACCAAAAATCTTACTTGCTAGATTGTACTTGCAAAAGGCAGGACCATGTCACTTTTGGATGAGCCTACAAAGCTATCTCGATACGGTACTGTAGAGCAAGTGGCTAAGAGAGGTGCTCGTTAGATTGATGAAAATGCATTTGTGCTTATTTCACATGATATACCTAAATGGTGTAGTAAATATTATATATAATCTCACATGGAAAATCAAAGGATTGGATGAGATATGTTGGTGATTACTAATAAATTTATGGAAGTTTATGAGGTGAAATTGAAAAGCACGAGTTAGAAAGCGGCATGCAAGCGTCAACAACAAGAAAGAGCAGGCGCCGAGCTTGTTTATTGCCAGAAATAAAGCTAGGTTTCTGCCAGAAATATGGCTATGTCAGACAAAAAGCTTGATAAGATGGATATTATAGAGCTTGCGGCAGAAAACCTCAGCTTGAGTTTAATTTTTAGCTGAGGACTGGCGGGAAAACTTATGAAACAAAAAGATTTAGTTATAGGTTATGATGAAAGCTTACTATCAAAACCTATAAATCTCAGCATGGAGAGGAGAAAAATTAGTTTTGTCGTTGCTAACGAGTATCGGAAAGGAAAATCTGCTTATTAAAAAGAGTATTTTAGGACTGACATAGTTTCACTATCAAATTATGTAGTTAATTTCGCGATTATCTGGAACTTGGATATTTTTGGACCAAGCAAAACGGATGATAACAATAGAGAACCTGTACTAGAAGAGATGTGGACAGAATTTCCCTCATATACCCAATATGAAGTTCGATTCTGCATTAGCAAAATGTGGTTTTCATGACTAGCATGTGAAGAAGTCAGGGGTGAGTTCTTAGTGGTGGAGAAAAAGCAAAAGTAAGATTATGCAAACTTATGAATAGAGGCCAGCAACTATACTGGACAGACCAACAATCTTGTTGTAGATGCAAAGAGGAATTGAAAGAGCTTAAGAATACAAAGGAAGCATAATTTTATTTGCCATGACGATTTTTATGAAGGACTTGCAACCAGAGTTTAGACTGCTCGGATTAGGCATTAAGAATACAAAATAAGAACTTAAAATATACTTGAAAAGATATAATAAATATAAAGAGTTTGAGTGGGCCAAAAATGATACACTTTTTATATAAATTAAACAAAAAGAAGGTGTCTATAGTAAGAAAGACATACAGTAAAACGTACTAAAAATATTTAGAAGAACTAAAAAGAACTAGATTTTGAATTGGTTATGAGAATTTGTTAAAGAAGCTTCCTCAGTATTATTTAGAGTATATGTGATATGGATAAGAGGTGGAATTCTATAGATGATTGCGTGAAATTTTAAATAATGATGTAACGATAAGGAAGATTTTATTCCGGAAGAATATATACTGGAAATGCAGTTTCGCGGGGCTTGGAAGAACATTAAAAGATAAGGACTTTAAGAGAGAGTTGGGTAGGGAAGTTGAATTGAAAACTTTTAAGGCTATTAATAAACAGAATTTTCAGGGGGATTTTTAAGATGATGCAGACACCTTGACTATAAAAATAGCCGGTGAAGATGTTAAGTTTAGTAGAAATGAGGACAGTGCAAAACGAGATTAGCATTAGATTTTTAATATTGGAGGACAAAGGAAAATGAATAAGGAGTTAATGGGAGGCATTAGACACACTGGAAAAAGAAAAATATCAGCAAAGAGGTTATGCTTGAAGCTATAGAAAATTCTTTTATTTCTGCTTGTAAAAACAATTTCGGTACAGCTGATAATATAAAGGTTACCATTAATCGTGATACTGCGGTAGGAAGTTTCTAAGCAAAAGAAGTTATGAAAACTTAGATAAGACAAAGTTCGGAAGAAAAAGTAACAAAAAGTATATAAAGCTTGGCAGATGCACGTATGATAGATCCCTGATTATGGTATAGGAGATAAGAGTACTTATACCTATAAAATCTAGAGTTCAGTAGAATACTACAGGAGTTGCTAAAATGTAATCTTACAAAAGATTAGAGAAGAAAGGAAAGTTTTATTCCAAAAATTCTACTACTATGGAAAGATATAGTAACGGAGTGAGTTCAACGTCAAATGGGAGATTTATCAGTAGATCTTGGGACGTTGGAAGCTATTTTTGAGTGAGGTGTGAACAAGTAGCAGGTAGAATTTAACACCTGAGCGTATAAGGATTATATAGTAGAAGTTAAAGATACCACAAAAGGACCTAAAGTAGTCGTTTCAAGAACACATCCTGATTTAGTTAAAAGATTATTTGAAGCTGAAGTTACAGAAATAAAAGATGGTGTTGTAGAAATAAAATCTATTAGCCGTGAGGCAGGTTCCAGAACTAAGATGGCAGTATATAGTCATGATTCAAATATAGATGCAGTAGGTTCTTGTGTAGGTGTAAATGGAGCAAGAGTAAATGCAGTTGTAGATGAGCTTAGAGGGGAAAAAGTAGATATAATAAATTGGGATGAAAATTCAGCTATTTTGATGAAAATTCTAAGTCGTACCACAGAAGTTATTTGTGTTGTTGCTGATGATGAAACTAAAGAGGCAACAGTCATAGTCCCTGATTATCAATTGTCTCTTGCTATAGGTAAAGAGGGGCAAAATGCCAGATTAGCTGCCAGACTTACAGGTTACAAGATAGATATTAAGAGTGAAACACAAGCAAGAGAGCTTGGTTTATTTGAAGAATTTGGTATAGATTATCAACCTGAGGGCAGTGTAGAGCTTGAAGAAGTTCTTTATGAAGATGAGAATGGTGAGCTACAAGAAAATGTAGTGGAGAAGCTGATGGAGAGTAGAAATACTCTCTTAGACTTTGCATTGGCTGTAATGCTATGAAAAATAGAGATGATTCGTATTGTCAAAAATGAGAAGGTATAAATTTAGATAAGACAGGCAAGATGGTAGGAGGAGCTTATCTATGTGATGATGTGAGTGCTTTAGAAAAAGGCAGCAAAGTCAAGGGTCCAGAACGCTCTTTTAAAATGGCGATATCAGCAAAAAGCTATATGCTAAACTCTTAGAAGATATGGGTAAAGAGAATGAATAAAATTTTTGGAACATTAGGCATGGCAACTAAGGCGGAAAGCTTCTTAGTGGAGGGGATTTTCCGTAGAAAAAGCTATAAAAGCAAAAAGAAAAGTAAAAATTAGTTATAGTAGCGTGTGATGCTTCAGACAATACAAAGAAATTATTTTTGGATAAATGTAAATATTATAATGTAAAAATAGTAATATATAGTGATAAAAAGTTTAGAAAGAAATGCTCTCAGGAGAAAATTCCAGGAGCTTCTATAGGTATAAACGATGAGAATCTACTATAAGTATTGAAAAGTTAATAGAAGAAAATAGCTAGGAGGAAGAATTTGAGAATAAACGAACTTGCAAAAGTTGGGAAACACAAAACAAAGATTAATAGATTTGTAAAGAAAAATGGCGAAGAAGTTGAGTAGTCATGCAAATAAAATAACAGATGAGAGATGGTGGCGAAAGTAAAAGCGGCTCTGCTACTAATGTTGATACGCAAGTCAGGAGAGAAAGAAGAAGTACAAAAGAAAGTAACTGCTGTTTTAGACCACGAAAATTGCCAAAGCAAAAGATCCACTACAAGCAGGATGGAGTCAGATATATGAAATGTTAGCAGAAAGAAACTAACTCTGTATAGATAAGACGAAGAAAGAAAGCTATGGATAGAAAGCAGAGACACCGCCTAAAAGAAGAAAGATAAAGATCTTGAACCTAAGAAAGAAGTAAAAGTGAGAACTAAAAAGTACATGATGTTGAGGGTAGATAACGATAAAGGAAGATATAGAGGCTTGAGAAAGGTAAATGACGAAGTGAATAGTAAGAATCATAATAACGAGAATAATATAAACACACAAAATCGTAATACAGGCTCTAACACAGATAAGAGAGTAAATAGAGATAATAAGAGATTTTAGAAATGATAGAAATTCTGAGCAAGGTCTAATTCTCCAAGGAATAATGATGGTAGAAATGTAGATAATAGAAATTCAGATAGAAGTTTCAACAAGTCAGGTGATAGAAACAATGACAATAGAAACTTTAGAAAATAATAGAGATACCAGACCAAATAGAGATAATAGACAAGCTCAAGGTTCTAGATCTGATAACTCCAGGTGAAAAACAGACCATTTAACTAGAGATAATAGAAATGGTGAAAAATAAGTCGTTTAATAAAGATAAAAAGATCTGATAACAGAGGAAGTTTTAATAAAGATAAAATTCTTCTTTCAGTAGAGTAGAAATTGATGATTTTCAAAAGACTTTTGGTGCAAAAAGATAAGGATGAAACACCTGCCAGAAGTCAAAGACCTGCACCAAGAAAAGATAGTAAACCCACAGCTAATTTAGATGGTTCTTTGGTAAAGAAAACCAGTACAACAAGACCAAATAAAGAATAATTTTAAAGATCAAAAGAATGATAAAAGGCATAGAACAGAAGATGGACCATCAAAAGGTGGAAAGGTAAGCAGACATCCATTTGATTATGCCCGTTAAAAGACTGAAGAAGTTGTAGCAGAGGATATAAAAAGAGATAGTTATTCCTGAAAGAATGACCATAAAAGACTTTGCAGCTAAAATTAAATTACAGCCGTCAGCTATAGTTAAGAAATTATTCTTAAAAGGTCAGATAGTTACACTTAATACGGAATTTGATTTTGAACAATTAGAGGAACTAGCACTGGAGTACGATATTATAGCAACTTTAGAAGAAAAGGTAGATGTAATAGCGGAGCTTCTAAAAGAAGATGAAGAAAATGAGAATTTAATGGTTAAGCGTCCGCCTGTAGTTTGTGTTATGGGACACGTTGACCATGGTAAAACTTCTTTACTTGATGCCATACGTTCAGCTAATGTTACAAGCCATGAAGCCGGTGGAATTACTCAGCATATAGGTGCATATATGGTAAAAGTAAACGGCGAGCCTATAACTTTCCTAGATACACCGGGACATGAAGCATTTACTGCAATGAGAATGCGTGGTGCACAGAGTACAGATATAGCTATTTTGGTTGTTGCAGCTGACGATGGAGTTATGCCACAAACCATAGAAGCTATAAATCATGCTAAGGCGGCAGGAGTTGAAATAATAGTTGCTGTAAATAAAATAGATAAACCAAGTGCAAATATAGATAGAGTTAACAAAGAATTATCAGAATATGAACTTATAGCAGAAGATTGGGGTGGAAGTACAATATTCTGTCCTGTATCAGCTAAAACAAGAGAGGTATAGAAAATCTTTTTAGAGATGATTATACTTGCAGCAGAAGTAAAAGAACTAAAAAGCAAATAAAAAGCGTAAAGCTAGAGGTCTTGTAATAGAAGCTGAACTTGATAAGGGAAGAGGACCTGTTGCCACTATCTTAGTACAAAAAGGAACTTTAAAGGTTGGAGATTTTGTTGCTGCAGGAGCTTTGTCATGGTAAAGTAAGAGCTATGATAAAATGACAAGGGACAAAAGAGTAAAAAGAGGTAACACCTTCAACACCGGTTGAGATTTTTAGGTCTTGATAATGTTCCAAATGCAGGTGAAGTTTTAGTTGCTACTAACACAGATAAAAGAAGCTAAAAGATTTTTGCGGCTACATTTATTAAGCGAAAATAAAAATAAGTTAATAGAAGATACAAAAGCAAAATTAAGCTTAGATGATTTTATTTAGTCAAATCAAGGCCGGCAATGTTAAAAGAATTACCTATTATTATAAAAAGCTGATGTTCAAGGTTCTGTAGAGGCTGTAAAACAATCCTTAACAAAACTTAGTAATGAAGAGGTTGCAGTTAAAGTTATACACGGTGGTGTTGGTGCAATCAATGAATCTGATGTTTCTCTTGCTGCTGCAAGTAATGCTATAATTATAGGTTTCAATATAAGACCGGATGCAACTGCAAAAGCAACTGCCGATAGAGAAAAAGTTGATTTAAGACTTTATAAGGTTATTTATCAAGCAATAGAAGATGTTCAGGCTGCTATGAATGGTATGTTGGACCTATTTATGAAGAAAAGTAATAGGACATGCAGAAATTAGACAAATATTCAAAAGCTTCAGGTGTTGGTAATATAGCAGGTTCTTATATCTTAGATGGTAAATTTATAAGGGTTGTAAAGTTAGAGTTACAAGAGAAGGTAGTTTAATATTTGATGGTAATTTAGCTTCATTAAAGAGATTTAAAGATGATGTTAAGGAAGTAAAAAGAAGGATATGAATGTGGTCTTGTATTTGAAAAAGTCAATGATATACAAGAATTTGATCAAGTAGAAGCCTATGATATGGGTTGAAGTTCCAAGAAAATAGTAGTGTTTATAAAGAAAGACAGCTTGAAAAAGCTGTTTTTCTTGCATAATAAAATGGAGTATATATGAGAAAAAAGTGTAAAGAATACTCGTGTCAATTCAGAAGTACATGAGAAATTTCAGAAATAATAGAGAAGTAAAAGATCCTAGAGTAGGTATAATGACAGTGTTACAGATGTAGAAGTAACACGGATTTAAAATAATGCTAATATATATATATCAGCATTAGGAAGTGAAGATGCAAGTGCAAAAACTCTAGAAGGATTAAAAGCGGCAAATGGCTTTATTAGAAGAGAGCTTGCAAAGAAGACTAAATCTTAGAAATACACCTGAACTTAGATTTTTAGCAGATGATTCACTGGCTTATGGTATGAAAATGGATAAGCTGATAAATGAACTTATGCAAAAATACTAAGTCAGAAGTCGATACAGAGGTAGAAAATGAGCAATCTCTTATTAGAAAAGATAGAAAAAGCAAACAGTATAGCTATAAGTGGACATATAAGACCTGATGGCGATTGTACAGGCTCTACCCTTGCTTTATATAATTATATAAGGAGAATTTTACTTCTAAAAAGTAAAGGTTTTCTTAGAAGTACCGAAATCTAATAAGTTTTCTTATATGTCAGGTTTTGATAAGATAGATTCCGGTATAGTAGATGGAGAAAAACTTAGTATAGATAATATTAAAAAGATGAGCTGATATATGACCTATGTATCTGTTTGGATGCCTCAGACGATAAAAGACTGGCAGGTAATATAGTATTGGTAAATAATTCTAAAAGATAGTCTTACTATAGATCATCATATAAGTCATAAGAAGATATACAAAAAGACTTAATACTTGATGCAAATGCCAGTTCTACTTGCGAAGTTTTGTCTAGATATTTGATTTAGACAAAGTAAGCAAAGAAACAGCTACTTGTTTGTATACAGGTTTAGTTCATGATACAGGAGTTTTTAAATATCCTTGTACCAGTTTAGAAACTAAGAATTTAGCCGGAAAAATTAATGGAAAAAGGAGTAGAATTTAATAAAATTATAGATGATAGCTTTTTGCAAGAGATTTTATGCAAAATAAAGTATTAGCTAAGGCTTTATTAGATCTCAAAACTTTTATTTTTGACGGTAAACTTATAATATCTTATACAACAAAGCAAATATCTTGACGAATATAAGGTGGATATTAAAAAGTTTAGATGGAGTTATAGACGAGCTTTAGAAATACAATAGGAATAGAAGTAGCTATATATTTATATCAACTAGAAATGAAGATGAAATAAAGCCAGTCTGCGTTCAAAATCCTTTGTAGATGTAAGCAAGATATGTGAGAGTTTAGGCATTGGCGGACATATTAGAGCTGCGGTTGCAGTATACAAGGAAAGATAGAAGATATTATAGAATTGCTTATAAAAAGGTAAAAAGTAGAATTATGATTAATGGCATAATTAATATATATAAAGAAACTCTTATACTCTCATGATGTGGTAGCTAAAATGAGAGGTATACTTAGACAAAGAAAGATAGGGCATACAGGAACATTAGATCCTGACGCAGTTGGAGTCTTACCTGTATGCCCTTGGCTAGTGCAACCAAGCTTTGCGATATACTTACAGATAAAACTAAAGAGTATATTGCGGAATTTATACTTGTAAAGAAACTGATACTCAGGATATAAGTGGTAAAGTTTTAAATGAGTTTGAAAATGAGTATTTTAGAAGAGATAAGTAAAGAAAATCTCGTATCTTGTATACAAAGTTTTATAGGGGAGTATATGCAGGTACCTCCTAAGCACTCAGCAAAAAGTTAATGGTCAAAAATTGATAGACTTGGCTAGAAAAAGGTATAGAAATAGAAAGAAAAAGCAGTAAGAGTAGAATTTAAAAATATAGAAATTCTTGATATTAATTTCACCTACTGTAAAAATAAGAGTAGAATGTTCAAAAGGAAGCTATATAAGAACTCTTTGCCATGATATAGGGGAAAAATTAGGGGTAGGAGCTTGTATGACTACTTTTAGTTAGAACTAGAGTGGATAGATTTAAACTTGAAAATGCACAGCTTGCAGATTTAGAAAATATAAAAAGATAATGAAGAAGAATTAAAAAGATTGTTATACCTGTAGATGAATATTTTTCTAACTTAATTAAATTAAAAAGTAAAGGATGAATTTCATAAGCAAAGCAATCAATGGAAATAAGCTTTTTAGTAAAGCTAAATAATGAATTTACCTCAAAATATGGATGATAAAATTATATATAAGATATATACCGGTAAAGAACAGTTTTTAGGACTTTATGAATATATAGAAAAAGGAGCTTGTATTTAAGCCATATAAGCTTTTTATTGGAGAACAGCAGTGATTGAGTTTAGAGAAACTAAAGATTTTAAGATAAATGAAGCTACAGCATAACTATAGGAAAGTTTGATGGCGGCTATAAAGGTCATAAAGAAAATCTTTGATAAGATGAGAGAGTAGCAAGTGAGAAATGTTTAAAATTGGCAGAGTATTCACTTTTGACATACCACCATCTAAGATAGTAGAGGGTCTTGCACAATCGAAACTTAGTACGAATGAGGAAAGAAGAAATAGAATAAGTTCAGAAAAGATTGATTATTTTATAGAATATCCATTTACAAAAGAAGTAGCCTCTATGTCGGGGAGAAGATTTTGTAAAAAGATATACTCATAAAAAGAATGAATATGAAAGCTATAGTTGCAGGTCCCGATCTCGCTTTTGGATATAAAAAGAGTGGTAATAGAGAACTTTTAGAAAAATTATCTAAAAACTTTGATTTTCTATATATATACAGAAAAAGAAAAAGCTTTTGATGGTCTGGACATAAGTTCTACATTAATTCGAGAGCTGTTATTAGAGGGTAGAGTATCAAAGCTCAATGAGTTTCTAGGTACAGAATATAGTATTGGCGGTATTGTAAAGACAGGAAATAGAATAGGCAAGAAACTATTAGGTTTTTCCGACCTTTAAATATTTTTCCGCCAAAGCATAAAATATTACCTAAATTTGGTGTTTATGCAACTAGGTAAAATTGAACTCTCACAGGAGAAATTTTTGATAGTATAACTAATGTAGGAAATAACTCCACGGTAAAAAGATGATTTGAAAAATCATACTGACAAGAATAGAAACACATATATTTGATTTTGATAGAGATATATATGAAGAAAGCATAGTTATATTTTTGTTGAGCATATAAGGCTGAAGAGATATCTGAGAGTTTGGAAGATTTGAAAGCTACAAATGGAAGAAGATAAAAATGAAGCTTAGAGAATATTGTGTACATAAATACCTCAAAATGAATATTTAAAAGAGAGTATGGAATAAAGGTATATAAATTAGCTCTCAGTACAGGTGCTACCCTGCCTAATAGAGATGGTAAAAGTAGGAACGGGTGGTTGTATTTTTGTGATGGTTCGGGAAGCTTTTGGCGGTGTAGGAAGTATAAAAAGAGCAAATAGAAGAAGCTAAACTTAAAGAAAGATAAGGTAAAAGCTGAAACTAAGCATATAGCTTTATTTTCAGTCATTTACCGAAATACATACGGAGATGAAACTTATTTTGGAAAGTTTATTTATGGAAGCGATTACCATCCTGATATACTTATTCTATCCATTGCAACAAGACCGGACAGTATAAGTGAAAATATGTATTTTTATCTTAGAAAGACTTAGTAAAATTAAGACAGTATGGATAGAATTAGGACTTTCAAACCATATACGAAAAACAGCTACCTATATAAACGAGATGCTTTTGAACTTAGTACCATGATACTTGCATAAAAAGGCTTAAAAGAAATAGGTATCAAAAGTCATAGTACATCAAATACTGGGTCTACCTATGAAGATAAGGCTATGATGGTAGAAACAGGGCAGCAAGTATAAGGTCTTTCAGGTGCTGATGGAATAAAATTACATTTGTTACATATACCGAAAAATACTAAAATTGGCTACTATTTATGAAAAAGAAAATTTATACTACTTAGTTTAGATGGAATATATTGATATATTATTTGAGTGTATAAGAGTGTTACCTAAAGAAAGTAGTTATACACAGGTTGACAGGTGATGGGGATAAAAAGATATTTTACTGGCTCCACTTTGGTCCAGGAGATAAAAAGAAAGAGTTTTAAATACTATAAATAGAGAATTAAAGCTATGAAATATAGTACAAGGATTAATGTAAAAGATGATTTTTAAGCTAAAACTATAGTTTGAATAATTTTAGCTTTAGAATAATATAAATTATTAGTATTTAAAAAGTATAATATATTTGTCGTGGAGGAGATAAGATGGATATAAGGAAAGCAAAAAAGGGATATAGAAGTTATTAATAGCTTGTATATGGATGCCAGAAAATTCATGGCAGAAAATGGAAATGCCGGACAATGGAATAATAATTATCCTAAGCTTAGATGATATAAAGATGATATGGAAAAAGATTGTCTATATGTTTGTGAAGATAATGGAGGAGATACTGGGAGTGTTCTTTTATGAATTTGCAGATGATGAAACCTATGCTGTAATAAAAGACGGTTCTTGGATAGATGATAGTCCTTACGGAGTTTTACATAGAATAGCTACTAAAAGAGGAACTAATGGTATAGGTGCTTATTGTATAGATTATGCTTACAATGCGTCCGAAATCTACGAATAAGATACTCATGAGAAAAATATACCTATGAAAATTTTATTAAAAAGCTTGGATTTACAGAATGTGGAATTATATATGTGGAGAGCAAAGTGAAAGAATAGCTTATCAAAAAGTTAAGCAAAAGCAGATTTTAGAGCTATACCTAGTATGAAATATAGATAGTTGACATTTATAATATGCCTTGTTAATATAATGAAATGTAATAAAGGCTACAGAGGAGGAGATATATGAGAATCAGTTCTTTCTTTATTAGCTGATAATACCGCCGGTGTACTCCAGTAGAGTTGCGGTTTATTCTCAAGAAGAGGATATAACATAGAATCACTCACAGTAGGGAGAAACTTTCTAATCCTAAGTAGTTCGAGAATGACAGGTATCGACAGGTGATGAAGAAAGCCTTGAGCTACAAATTGAAAATCAGCTAAGAAAAATTAGAAGATGTAAAAGATACAAGACCTTAAAAAGAAGGACAAAAGTGTATACAGAGAACTTATGATGATTACAGGTTAAAAAGCAAATGCAAGCCAAAGACAAGCTATAAGTGCAGTTGCAGAAATATTTAGAGCTACTATAGTTGATGTCGCTAAGAGAAAGCTTGACTGTTATGATGACAGGGAGATAAAGACAAATTAGAAGCTATAATTAATCTATTAGAAGATTATGAAATATTGGAATTAGCCAGAACCGGTCTCACAGGTTTGTCAAGAGGTTGTGAGGACGTTACATATTTGTAATAATATCATGAGGAGGTAAAAAAATATGTCAAAAATTTATTATCAAGAGGATTGTAATTTAGCAAACTTACAAGGAAAGACAATAGCAGTCATTGGTTATGGCGGAAGCCGAGGACATGCTCATGCACTTTAATGCTAAGGATAGCGGTTGCAATGTTATTATTGGTTTATACGAGGGTAGCAAATCTTGGGAAAAAGCCGAGAAAGCAGGATTTAAGGTTTATACCGTTGCAGAAGCTACAAAAATAGCGGATATCATTATGATACTTATTAATGACGAGCATCAAGCTAAGATGTGACAAGGACCATAGCAAAGTCGAAATCTAGTGCAGGTAAGATGCTTTATGTTTGCACATGGTTTCAATGTGCATTTTGGTTGCATAGAAGCACCTGAGAATGTAGATGTAACTATGATAGCACCAAAAGGACCCGGACATACTGTAAGAAGTGAGTATCTTGAGGGAAAAGGAGTTCCTTGCCTTGTTGCTGTAGAGCAAGATGCCAGTGGTAAAGCACTTGATATAGCTTTTAGCTTATTCTTTGGCTATAGGTGGAGCAAGAGCAGGAGTTCTTGAAACAGCACTGAACAGAAACAGAAACAGACCTTTTGGTGAGCAAGCTGTTTTATGTGGTGGTGTATGTGCACTTATGCAAGCAGGATATGAAACTTTAGTAGAAGCAGGATATGATCCAAGAAATGCGTATTTTGAGTGTATACATGAAATGAGAACTTATTGTAGATCTTATATATCAATCAGGTTTTGCAGGCATAGAGATATTCACTTTCAAATACAGCAGAATATGGTGATCATATAACAGGTCCAAAGCTTATAACAGAAGAAACAGAAACTATGAAGAAAATCCTAGCTGATATTCAAGACGGAAGCTTTGCTAAAGAGTTCTTACTTGATACGTCAGATGTCGGAAAGCAAGTTCATTTCTAACAGTGAGAAAGAAGTATCTGAGCATCCATCAGAGTAGGTAGGCGAGCAAGTTCGTTCTTTATACAGTTGGAACAATGAAGATGATAAGTTAATCAATAACCAATAATAGATATTAGTTTATATGACGAGTTAACTGAGACTAATATGTACAAACCTAAAATTTAGGGTAGTGCATATTAAGCTTTTTAGTATCAGTTTTACACTATATATATATATCAAATACAAAAAGTTTGCTAAAAATTCACAAACAAATTCGCTTTTAAATAATTGACTGATTTTATAGTAGAATAAACTTAAGATTATTCTGCAGATTTTATTATATTACATTAAATCTAGGTTTGTGATCCATATTTAAGTAAATATTTTATAAAATCTGTGTAGATTATAAATGTGAGGTCTAAATAGGGTCAAATAGGTATCAAAATGCCAGAAAACGTATAGATAGTTTGGCTAGATGATAGAAGTTTTGTTGAAATTGGTTCTTATGTGAAAGCTGAAAGCACCGATTTTGATATATTTCTATAGATACAGAGTCTCGATGGGTTGCATCGGATATGGAAGCTAGTGGAGTTTTAGTTTTATGTTTATAGTCAAGATGCTAATATCCAGGGAGGGTTCTATGGGAGATGCAGCAGATAAGTAGCTTATAGAGCTATGAAAATGGGCACCTATAATAGGGTCTTGTTGATTGTGCAGGGCTTAGATTGCAGGAAGCAACAGATGCACTGGATGCTTTTTGGTAAATTATATTTGAACCAAGTTATTAGTGGTAGTGTACTACTCAAATAGAAGCTGATATGCAGGTGGTGGTATGAGTTATTAGTCTTGGATTAGATGATTTTGTATTTTTATCAAATGAAGCTAAAGTTTTTGTCAAACTCACCTAATGCCATAAAAGGAAATTATGAAGGGAAAGTGTGATACTTCATGTTCAAGATTTCATTCAAATGAAACAGGCATAGCAGATTTTCGGGTGAAGAAACGAGGTCGAAAAATAAGAGAGACCTAGTAAGTCTTATACCTGCTAATAATGAGGACGATATGTCTTATGAAGAGTGTAAGATAGTTTAAACAGACTTGTTCGGAGGTAGAGAGGATATTAGAGGATACTGTCTATTTTTAAGTAGTTTCTGATGAAAACCATTTTTATGCAGTAAAAAGCGAATATGCAAAGGAGATAGTATAGGTTTTATAAAATTAAATGGAAATACTATAGGTACTGTAGCCTCCCAGAAACAGCAGCTACTTGATAAAGAAGGAAGAGTAACAGAGGAGTTAAAGGCTGAATTAAATAGAAAGGGTGTTGAAAAGGCAAAAGTTTTATAAATTTCAGTGCTTTCTTTAATATTCCTATACTTAGTTTAGTAAATGTAGAGGGTTATAGTGCAAAATGTACAGAAAAGATATGATAAAATCACTGGCAAGTCTTACCTATGCTGCAAATGCCACTAGTACAAAGTTAATAATACTGAGCTTATGGAAGTGCTTATACTCTATGAATTCTAAACTATAGGTGCAGATCTGTTTGACTTAGACTCAAGTATAGGTATGATGAATCAAAAGTTAAAGCAGAAATAATTTATAATAAAGAATGTAAGAAGCAGGAAGATAAACTTGTAGTGAAGAAAAAGTCTAAGGAATGATGGAATTTGCAAGCGCGTACTTTCTGCTTCTAGAGGCCATGTTGATGACATAATAGAATATGAGCAAACCAGAAAAGTGTTGATGTGCAGCTGGAAAAATGTATTTACTAAGAGAGAAGATAGACCTGTCAAAAACATGGAACAATCTAGAGGTAGACATATGGATAAAAATTAAGAAGGGCAGTCTATTTATTTATTTTCTTTTGTCTTTGTTTTTGTAGCTCGACGCCAAAACAGTAGAAAAGATATAGATGAGCAGATCGGTAATACAATGACGATGTCCGATAATCTGATTTTCAAATTACTTCTACTGGATGGTTAGGCAGAAAATATAAAAGATTTAGAGGAGGAAAAACAATTTGAGCTTTATGACGGCTTTTAGAAATTGGAAAGGCGGTAAAAAGGATATAGGGAAAGTCCACATAAAGTCCGATTGAAGCTATTTTAAATGTAGATAAAGAAGGATATAGTGTAAGCATATCATGTAGGAGAAAAGAAAGTGCCATAGTTGAATTGCGTATGACAAAATATGCAAAAAGTTAATTTATGTCATAAATGTAAATTATAATTTGGTGAAAAACTTTCTAAGGCGGGACTTAATACCCTCATAGTGTAGGCTACTGTTTTCACTTATTTTTAATATTTATAATTTTTATAATAGATGCTTTTCAAACATATAAGGTATTTGAAGAGAAATTAGCTAAAAAGCCTGGAGAGCTGACAAAGGAAAGACTAAAGAAAATCCAGTTGCACACACAGAATTTACCAGAAGATCAAGAGTTAGTGGCAGTAATAAATGTGCGGCTAATGGCTTATGAAGAAGAGAATAATACAGATGATTTGATAGTAAAAGAAGTCTATCAAAAGAAGAAGACAAAGATTTTTGGAGGAAGAGTAGATGAAGAATTATACAATTAATGTAAATGGAAATACATGTGCATGTACGACAGCAGAAGAGGGTAACAATATAAAGTGCCACAGAAAAGAGAAGCTAAAAGAGAGTTTTACCAGCAAATATTACTACTCCTAAAGCAAGTATTGATGAGGTGGAATAAAAGCGTATTAGCGTCTATGCGCAGGAAAGATTTTAGAAGTAAAACAGCAATAGGAGAAAGCAGTAGCAAGTGGAAGTTTTAATGTAATACCAGAGGCGCATGAGATGGAAAATGAAACTGTTGCACCCAGCTGATGGGTACAGCCATGCATAAATGTAACAATGCGGAGAAGCGCCAGGTTGTAAATCTTCGAAGGTATTAGGCAACACCAACCAAAAGCAGCGAAAAGAAAATTTAGGGCGAGCGATAGAATATGTCTGGTATATTAGTACAACCTTAGGATAACTTCTGATCATCAAACGGCATTAACATGTACTGGAAATATTTTTGATGATGAGGTGAATAGTTGTATTTTCTTATATTTAGCTATAGCGGATCTGAACCTTTACTTCTTATACCCTATTTCTTTTTGGTATGTTACTTGTAACATATATATCCTGAAATACTAAATAAACCAAGTGAAACCACTAATGGTGTGGGTGGATTAGCGCATTATTTCTACCTGACGGAAGGTGGAGCGGCTTTCCTTCTCTTAGGCTTGGCGCGTGAAGTGCTCAAACAGATTCTACTGCACCACTGTTGATAGCCAAGTCTAAAGAGCTTTGTACCAGGAGCGGCTGCTCAATTACGGTACATATGTAGCCTACTCAGCCATATGTTTTGGGTTTGAGAGATAAAGGCTGCTGCAGGTGCTATATCTATGGCTGTGGTGTGAGCTGACGGCCACATCTATTTTCTTGGCTGGTAAATCCTGGTCAAGCTTGAATTTATGTTCCTATTGCGGTTAGCGCTTATTCATATGGCCTTGTCTCTATACGACAGCCGCCTATTATGAAAATGTCTACGCACAAAGAAGAACGTATGAGGTAACATGGAAACAATTAAGACCCGGTGAAATCAAAGCTTGAAAGATATTAGTTCCTATAGTTGGTAACTGATAGTAGTTTGTCTCATACTGCACCACAGCTCCTTTAGTAGGTGCGCGTTCGCTGAGCCGGTACTGATGAATAGAAGCGGAGGCCGCGCCAGCAGCAACTGAAACTTCTGCTACGCCTTACGTGTCTAGTAGTTATATTACTTGGTGCGTGTATCCGGTCAGACAACAACCTCTGGCTGAGGGAGCTTTTCTTAAAAGTAACAAACATTACAGTGTTTTGAAGTTTCAATGGTCTCATCTTTGGTACTTTGCTAGGCAGTTATGGAAAGAGCATGTGTCATGAGCGGAGGGAAAAGCAAATCCGCTTATAGAGTCAGTACAGGAGTGTCAGCCGTAGCCTATGGCTGCGGGAAGAGTTTCACAAAAAGTTGGAGCTTCGAGGATCCGACAAACTTTTTGCTTATGCATGCTATAGGGACCAAATAGTGGCCGGAGTTATAGGAACAGCTGTAGCAGCCGGAGCATTTATGGCTATTTTCGGAGTTAAATCAAAAGAAGGGAGCTAGCTAATGGAGAATAAGAAAGTACAAATAGTAGAAACTGTATGAGATGCACATCAATCTCTTATAGCTACAAGAATGACGAACAGAGGAGTGTTGCCTGATTATAGATAAAAATGGATAAGGTTGGCTACAGAGCTGTAGAAATAGTCGTGGTGCAAACATTTGATATGCTCAGATTTTCTAAAAGGAAGATCCATGGGAAAGTTACTTAGAAAATTAGCAGCAGTGCTCGGCATACTAAATCACAAATGTTATTTAGAGAGTCCAAAACATACTGCAGTAGAATCATTATACCAGATGATGTGGTAGAATATTTTGAAGTATCTGTGGAGAGATGGTATAGACATATTAGAATTTTGACTCGCGAATAAGTGATTATTAGGAATTTCGTTGCGGCAGCTGATGCTTGCACATAAGAGGGCAGGAATCGCAAGTAGCTCTGTTATGCACCAGAGTGATGCTCTTATACCCCTGACTGCGACAAGTACATGGCGCTGCAGTTATCAGGAAGATATGGGTGCTTAAAGCTCTTTTGCATCAAAGATATGGCGGGACTCTTTGAACACCTCACATGCGCGTTTTCAGGTGAACTGTCACAGTGTGAAAGAGAATACTTCAATCTCACCCATGAGATGTTCAGACACACATTATAACTTCAGGTGTTGCGCGCTACGACGCATGTAAAGCCGTAGAGGCGGGAGCAGATGTACAGATACCGCCAATCGTCTCCGTTTACTTGGAGCAGATCAGTGACGCCGCAAATGCACGTCGACGATATTTGATGACACAGTACAGTATGTTGCAGGTTTAGATTCTGATTTATTATCTGACAGCCGCTTATTTTGCACCCTGAGAAAGTAGTATGCAAAATGGTACTAAGTCCAAAGTATAACCGCGAAGATGCAACAGTTATCTTTGCGCATCGAGTTCGTGGTAGCATGTCAAATCTTATTAGTCAACCAAAGAAAGCGGGTGGGTGAGTGACCAAGTTCTGCAGCAGATACCAAGCGTTAGAAGACTTTCTGGAGTAACGCGGTAACTGATCTTCGGGTCAGCCGGTAGTAGACTCAAGCTAGTCAGGAATGTTTTGTGGAGAGAGACACAAAATGAGTAAAATTAAAGAGGTCAAAGCAGATTATGCTTGGAGCATCGCAGCAACCGATGAGCTGTACAATGCGTAGAGCTCAAAGAAAATTAGGAATAAGAGTCGATGAAGAGCCTGCCAAACTGTGACCTGCTGATCTGATTAAACCGCAATTAGCAGATTTTGAGAAAAGAATGTAGTAGCCATGGAAAAAGCAAGATGAAGATGTAACTTAGTGCATTATTTCCAAAAGGTTTGCAAAAAGAATTGAGCATAGACAGGCACAGGAAAGTAGTATAGATATAGCTTAAAAATGGTGCTTATCCTGTATGTAGGCTGTAATATATATTTCTATGAGTATGATATGGAAAATAATATTATAACAAGTTTTATTAAAATCATAGTTAAGATAGAAGATATGATAAAGCAGAGTTTATATTAGATATGACAAAAATTATCTGTACTCATAGATAAAAGGAAAATAAAATATAAATTGCGAAGGAGAAATGTGAAAATTTCACCTCCTTTGCGATATTATAGATAAAGTAGCCCTATATATTATAAGAACAGATAATTAGTTGAGGCAAGAAGAGTGAAAAATATTATTAAAAATTGATATCAGTTATTTTGGCTGTAATAATTATAGAACTGGATTTATAACCAATATAAATATGCTGAGTTTTGCAGTGCTATAGAAAAGCTCTAATATCTTCTAGTAGCTATCTTAATGGATGCAAACTACAAAAAGAAATTTTATTTCGAAAATAAAGATAATAAATATAGTCCGCATCTATAACCAAGATAATGACAGCTTTACTTGTAATAGAGAATGGAAATTTAGATGATACCCTTACTTTTTCAGAAAATGCAGTTACAAATTTGGATGCGGGTGCAGTTACTCTTGGTGCAAAAAGCGGAGATAAAACGTGTAAAGATGCGTTTTGTATGGTCTATGCTTAGATCTGCGAATGAGGTAGGAAATGGTTTTGGCAGAATATATTTTCAGGCTCTATAGCTGAACTGCAAATGATACGTATAAAAGCTAAGGAACTGGGAGCTAAACAAATACAAATTTTGCAAAAACCCATGGACTGACAAATGCAAAGCATTATACATCAGCTATGATATGGGTTGATTGCAAAGCAGCTTTTGAGAATCCTACATTTAGAGATAGAAGCTACAACCAGTTATAGATTTCGCCTAGGTACTAATCCGGCTAGAATAATAAGTATGGGTCATAAGATGACACATAAAGATGATACTAGATATTATGAGGAAATTTAGGTGGAAAAACAGGATATACAAGAGCGGCAGGTAAATACTCTTGCAAAACTCGTAGTAGAAAGAAATGGATAAGATTAATAGTAGTTATATTAAAAAAAGTTCTAATACTCATTGCGAAGATACAAAAGCCCTTTTAGATTACGGTTTTTCATTAAAAGGGTAAATGGAGGTATAACAGGAGTGTAACACAGGAAATTCTCCTATTGGTCGGGAGCCAAATTTATCTACAAATGTAACAAGAATGTTACACCTGTAGTACAGACAAAACCTAGTGAGGCAAAATTAGTAGAAAATAAACCTATGGAAACACAACAAAGCAATATTAATAATGTAAGCCAAGATAATAATGTAAATTTAATAGACCTGGACAAGTTTTAAAAATTCCAATCTAAAAGATGGTTGAAATAAAAGATGAAACAGGTTGGTTATATCAAAAGAGATAAAAAGTCTTGGCAAAAGTGAGATAATTGATATTAAAGGTATACATATTGGTTTGATGATAATACTTTATATGGCTACGGTTGAGACAAGATAGATCGGAAAGTGGTATTATATGAAAGAATCCCGTGAAATGTATAAATCTATGGATACTTTATAAGAATTTATGGTATTATATGGGTAATGATGGCAGTATGTTGACTCATCACTACAACGCCCGATGGCTATAAAGTTAATAATGATGGAGTATGGATTAAATAATGAAAAATTTGAGGATAGTACTAAAATGTGCCATTTTAGCAATAGCCGGACTTTTATGGTCAGAGTATGAGAAAGAATAAACTTAGTATTGTTAAATATAAGATAAGTTCAGATAAACTTAAAAATAATAAAAGACTGGTATTTTTGGAGTGATTTACATGATAAAGAATTTGGACAAGAATAGTATTTTATTAGAAAAATATATTCATTAAAACCGGATGCTATCTTGATAGGGTGGAGATTTTTACTTGTACCAAAGCGAAAGTAAATATAGAGAAAAACACTTTTATATTTGTGGAGAATTAATAAAATTTGTCCTGTATATTATGGGAATGGAAACCATGAACTTAGGGATGAGAAATAGCCTCTTTGTATGAAGAATTTACTAATAGCTTAGCCAAGATAGAGTAAACATCTACAAAAATTCAAACTTGATTTAGATGATAATATAAGTGTATACGGATTAGATATAGATGATAAATACTATAAAAGACTGAAAATCCCAAATATGGAAGCTGCTTATATAGAGGAAAGATTGGGAGAATGTATTAAAGATAAATATAATATTTTTATTAGCGCATTCGCCCTAATTTTTGAAACATATAGAGAATGGGGAGCGGATTTAAGTCTTTAGGACATTTTGCATGGTGGAACAACTCAGAATAGGTGATGATATTGGGCTTATGCACCACAAATTCAATTCTTTTAATACTAATGTTGTAGGAATGAAGATAAAAGGAAAATCCAAGATGATAATTAGTTCGGACTTGGAACTCACAGTATAAATCTAAGAATAAATAATCTACAAATAGTTTGTATAGATTTAGAAAAGTAAAAATCAGGAGTAAAATGGTAATCTCATATAAATTAGAAAAATTTGAAGGACCTCTTGACCTTTTTATTGCATTTTAATAGAAAAGATAAGATAAAATTTATGATATTCCTATTTCTGTATATAACTACAATATATGGACTATATAAATGAAAATGAAGCTTAACGATTTAGAACTTTGCCTGAATTTTGGTTATGGCTGCTACTTTTGATAGATATTACGAAATTATTATTACCAAAAGAAATAGACGAAGAAACAGGAGAAGAGATAGATCCTAGAGCAGAACTGGTGGAAAGGCTCTTTGGAACATATACAAGCAATTAGTTGAAATATCCAGATTGAAGAAGAAGCTGTATTTTATGTATAAAGAACCTACTATTCTAAAGAAGTTTTAAAATATCAAAAGCCTGTAGATTTAGATAAAACTTTTTAAAGATGAATATGAACTTCGAATAAAAATATATAGAGAAGTTTTGCTAAGACAGAAGAAAGAGTAGATAAAGAACGCTCTAAATCTGGAACTATTAAAAGAGAAAAGGTGAGCTTTGGAAGAAAAGATTGGTTCTGTTTTTAAACTATATTAATAGAAATTTTCATTTAGAAGCCTTTTTAGAAAACCACATCTAAAACAGAATCAGTAGTTACATTTTTAGCACATACTTGAACTTATGAGTAGAATAAATTTAAAAACAAGAAAAATCTTTGATGATATGGGATAGAGGCTGTAGATGGAAATATGAAAAATAGATTTATCGGGTTTGGAGGATTTATAGAATGGATTTAAGACAAGATTTTTGCCTGTTAAAAAGCAGAGAATTAGCTTATAGAAGCTATACTTTTTACTATGGAAAATCAGTAGAGCTTAGACAAATTTGTCTTGCTTAGAAATATGAGAAGCAGCCTGAGGCTTTAGAAACTGGCTAAAAAGATATGAAACGGATTCAGCTTTAAAAACTTGTAAGGTTTGAAAAGTTATCAGTTATGTACTAAAGCTGAATATTTTGATATTTTTGGTAAAAGTAGCAAAAACCCTAAAAAGCAAGTTCTTACAGAGGCTGTATTAGAAACACTTTCTATAATAGCTTATAAGCAACCTATTACAAAGGCTGAGATAGAGAAAATAAGAGCTGTTTCCAGTGAATATAGCGTAAATAAATTAGTTGAATATGGTTTGGTGTATGAGGCGGGCAGATTAGAAGCTCGGTAGACCGGCACTGCTACAACTGAAGAATTTCTTAGACGCTTTGGAGTGGAGAGTATCTTCTCTTTGTAAATCCTGTTATGGAAGCTGAGATAGAAAAAGAGGTAGAAGAAGAAATAAATTACAAATTTGGATTTGAGGTAGAAGAGAAAAATGAAGAATCTGGAGATAAAAATTAAATATTTTTGTAAAGATATAGAAAAATTAAGATTTATAGATGGAAAAAGTGATTGATAGATTTAAGAGCTGCCAAAGATATTAGTTTAAAAAGTCGGAGAATTTGCACTTATTCCATTAGGGTAGGTATGAAACTTCCTAAAGGATATGAGGCACATGTAGTTCCTAGAGTTCAAGTTTTAAAAATTTTGGAATTATACAAACAAATTCTATGGGGTAATAGACGAAAGTTATTGTGGAGATGAAGATGAGTGGAAATTTCCGCATACGCTGTTCGTGATACAAATATAAAAGTAAATGATAGAATTTGTCAATTTAGAATAATGGAACATCAACCAAATTTTACTTTTGTGGAAAGTGAAAAACTGGAAGATATCAACAGAGGCGGATTTGGAAGTACAGGAAAAAATTAATAGAGGTAGCTTTATGAAAAATTAAAACTTTGGCTTTTTCATATTAATGTGTATGTGCAGTATTATACTAGTAGCTTGTGTCGGTACTGTTTCAAAGCAAAAAGTCTAAGTAAGTCAGGTTTAAGCTTACTTTGATAAGGAGAGTTTGAAAAGCAAGTATCAAATTTGATGAAGCTTTGACATTAGGAGAAAATAATAGAAAATTATATAGTCAGATCTTAGCTCATAAGGCACTTGCTGATTTTGGAATGGGTAATTATTCTAAGACTATAGAAGACTTAGGAAAAATAAATAATTTAGAAGAGTAAGTATAAGTCTTTATTAGTTATAGCTTTTATCCAGACAAGGGACAGACTTTAAAACCGGCTTTATGATAAATTACTCGAACTTACTAATAAGAAGAGTCAGAGTGAAGTTTATAATAAAGCAGTAGATGAATTTTTAAGAGCTGTAATGTCTGCAAAAAGTTTAAACAATGAGTTTGAAGATATTGATATGACTTCTATAAAGATACTTAATGAGAAAAGAATATTTAAAGACAGCAAATAATACAAATAATATGGGTATTTTTGAATATGTAGAAGGAAATTATGACAAAGCTTTTGGAGTATTTTAATGAGGCTATGGATATTACAAAAACCAAAGATGATATAGAATTAAAAAGTCTATTTTGTTTAATAAGATGGTTTGTTATGAATATAAAAATAGAGCCGAGTGAGCTATAAAAACTATTTGAAGAATATATAGATACTTATGGAGAAGACGAAAAAGTAAAGCACGAGTTAATATTTTTAAAGTCTAGGTTAAAAAAATAATTAGGAGAACTATGGCAGAATTATATAATACGGAAGAAATAAAAGAGAGTTTAATATTAGTTGCGGTTAAGTCGAAGTGATAGAGAAAATATAGATAGTTCTTTAGATGAACTGGAAGAGCTTAGTTTTGACTGCGGGTGCCGATTGTGTAGCCAGACTGGTTCAAAAATAGAGAAAAGATTCATAATGCTACTTATCTGGGAAAAGGAAAGATAGAGGAGCTTAGAGAGCTTATAATAGAAACCGGTGCTACAGGAATAGTTTGTGATGATGAGCTTAGTCCTGTACAGATGAGAAATCTGGAAGATATGCTTAATACGAAGATTATTGATAGAACTATGCTAATACTTGATATATTTGCCAAAAGAGCAAGTACCAGTGAAGGTAAGATACAAGTGGAATTAGCACAGTTAAAATATTCATCTGCAAGACTTGTAGGTCTTAGAAGTTCTATGTCCAGATTAGGCGGTGGTATAGGTACAAAAGGACCGGGTGAAAAAAAGCTGGAATTGGATAGAAGACTTTTGCATGATAGAATAGGAGTTTTAAAAGCAGAGCTTAGAGAAGTTAAGAAACATAGAGAACAAGCCAGAAAATCAAGACAGCAAAATTCTAAATTTGTTGTTGCAATAGTTGGTTATACTAATGCAGGAAAATCCACTCTTTTAAATACTCTTACCGGTGCTTCCATATTGACAGAAGACAAATTATTTGCTACGCTGGACCCTACAACAAGAAAGTTAGAATTTGATAGCGGACAGGAAATACTTCTATATGGACACAGTAGGTTTTATTAGAAAGTTACCACATCATTTGATAGAAGCATTTAAGTCTACTTTGGAAGAGGCTAAGTATGCAGATTTAATTTTACATGTAGTAGATGCCAGTAATAAAGAAGCAGATGATCACATGCTGGTAGTTTATGATACCTAAAAAGTTTAGGGAGCTGTGGATAAGGATATTATTACTATATATAATAAAAACGATAAGTGTGGAGGGTGATTTTTTCCCTTACCTAGAGATTTTCATGCCTTTAGAAACGGTTAATATATCGGCTAAAACCGGTTTTGGTATTGACAAACTAAAAAGAAGCCATTGAGAAAAGTTATGAGAAGCAGAAAATATACATTTTGAAAAAGATTTTCGATTATAAAGAAGCGGTAGAATACAAGAGATTAGAAAGTATGGAGAATTACTTAGCGAAGAATATACTGAAAAAGGCATAGAAGTGAAAGCTTACTTGCTTTGTGAGATATATGGAAAAATTTAGTTAGAAGGAGAAAAATTATGTATAGTAATAGTATCAATGTAGTACCGTCTATAGTTATTACATTATTAAGTTTCTATGGTTTGGGTGCAGGTATTTTGGGACTGTTGGCATGGCAAAGTTATTTATGAAAGCGGGAGAAAAGTGGTGGAAGATTTTTATACCTATTTACAATGATTATATCTTTTGTAAAAATAATAAAGGGTGTAAATCTCTTTTATTGCCAAGATGATTTGTCTAATAGTATATATTTTGGGCTTGATAGCAATATCTATCGAGTAGTTCTTGTCTTGTCAGAGCAGAGTTAGAAGAATGCAGCTTTTACCATTTGCAATAATAGGACTTTGGGCTTTGATTTTTATTGTTGCCTTGATAGTTATAGAGATTTAATAGCTAAAAAGTTATCAAGAGCTTTCGGAAAGAAGGGTTGGTATACAGTGGGACATTTCTTTTTCCATATATATTTCTTTTAATTTATGCTTTTTGGTAATTATGAGTATCAATATAAGATAGATGAATACAGTAATGTTGTAGATAAATAGTAAAAGGCACTGAACTATGGATATAGCCCAGTGCCTTTTTTACTACAAAAAGAGAAGCAGGTATCTAAAAATAGATACCTACCTCCTTTCAAGCTTTTAATTTATTTTTACTATACTAAATATTCATTAATACAAATAGAACCAAGCGGTCTAATACTCATTATATGGGCAGCGCTCTCACCTGTAATTTCTCTATAGTAGTAACATAAGAAGAAACCAAAGAGTATTAGGTAGTATAGCCATTATAACACCTGCAAATCACATGAACACGACAGGTACCTAGCTTTATTTTCTTTAATAAACTTTTCGGTTAAAGCTAAGGTAAGAGTAATACCTTGTTCCTCAGGTGCTGTATTTGTGTAGCAGTTTTGTAAGTATTTCCAAGAAGAATTGCCACTTTCACGAACTAAATTGGAAGAAAGTATCAAAATCTCCACTTTCACAAGCTTTTACTATTTGTTCAACTCTCTTGTTTTCATCAAAGAAGTGTATAGCTCTCATAATGCTCTATCACCCGTCTTAGTTCTTATATCATTAATATGCTTATAAAAATCTTTTTCATCAATTTCTGCAAGAACATCTTTTTTAAAATAAGCAGCTACGGCTTTCATCTCGGCAGGAATAGAAGAGTAATCAGCTGATAAATCAGCATGTCCCCTACCTGTTTGTACTATGATAAGTGAGTAATCGGTTGAACCGAAATCAAAGTTTACCTTTTTTTAATTTTAGGCTCATTTGGATTAAAGAAATCTATATTTATAAGTCCACCATAAGCACAACACATTTGGTCAAGTAAGCCGCTTTGCTTATCCCAATAAACATTTTTCAGCAAATTTACTTATGAGCATAAGTAACAACATCTATCTTGCCTTCATTAAATAAGGTATTTATTATTTGGCAGATTAGAGTTTCAAAAGCTGCAGAAGAACTAACTCCGGCACTGGCTATAACATTGCTGGTAATATAAGTATTGAAGCCTCCGATCTTATACCCCTTATCTATAAAACCTTTTAAAAGTCCTTTGACAAGATCTATGGTACCTGCCTTTTTATCTGGAAGGTTTTCAATCATCTAAGTCTATAGTGAATTTTTGGTTAAAGGTTTCACTTATAACGTTAATACTATTTGAATTTGTCTTTGCGGCAACGGCAACACAGTCAAGATTTATACTGGCTCCGAGAACTTTGCCGTGATTATGGTCTGTATGATTACCACTGATTTCAGATCTGCCGGGAGGAAAACAGTAGAACATCGGTCTCTTTAAAGTTATCAGCAAATCCATTAATTACAGAGATGTATCATCTCTGAAAATCAATATTTTTGTTTGCCATATGGTTTGGTAAATAAATCTTTTTGCTTTTATCGCTTTGTAAAAAGTTCTTTGCTTTTTATTAATATCCATTTTAGCTCCTATCGCGTGAGAACTAAACTATGCTTTAGGACAATGCCGCCATCTCCGGCGCAAACTGTTGCTACTCCCCATAGCGGAGGTTATAAAAATATCTTTTAAATTTACTCTGTCTTTTTAAAGCCTCTGCGACAAATTCGGCTCTTTCATGATTATTTACATGGGTAATTGCAATGCTTTTTTCATTTTTAAAGGCGGCACATTCTCTTGTGGCAATTTCAACCATTTTTAATAGAGCCTTATTTACACCTCTAGCTTGATCAACTTTTCAATTTTACCAGTCAACAGCACCCATAACAGGTTTGATATTTAAAGTAGTAGCAGGCACTAAGACCAGTGAGTCTACCATTCTTTCTTAAAGTGTCTAGATTTTTCAAGGACGAAATAAGTTTTCATTTCATCTCCTCAGCTTAGTCATTTTATCACAAATTTCGTCAAAAGATAAGCCTAAATCACATAGTTTTTGTAGTTCTATTAACAATCTATACTGACCTGCACTGGCAGATTTAGAAGATAGAATAAATATAGTTTTATTCTTACCGTGTTCTTCTTCATACATATCTTTACCTACCATGGCACTCTGGTATGTTCCGGATAAATGCTCTGATAGAGTAATAACGAAGATATTTTCACAAGGAGCCTCAAAAAGCTTTAGAAAAAGCTCAGGTGATGGGCAAGCTGTTTTAGCACCTATATTAGAATTTGCTATTCTATATAAAAATCTTTTTGATTAAAAATCGAGGTCATCAATAACTTGATAATCTCCTATTTGCAGGCTAAGCGGCACCAAAGTAAAGTGCTTATCATTTTCATATTTTCATCTAAGTCTGAACAACTATCTCAAATTATTTTATATTCCATATTTTCTCCAATTACATCTAGTTTTTAAACCACATATAATTATAAAGCTTATATTACATACACTGTCAAATAAATCTAGATAGGAAAAGCTAAAATTGTCGCCGATAAAGTAAAAATAAATTTTTATATTAGTAAGGAAAATATTTATAGTATTGTATTCTTATTTTTCTGCCTATACGTTGAAATTAAGATATATTATAGAGATAAAAATAGACTTGGGGGATATAATGCAAAATCCGGAACAAATATTACAAAATATAAGCTCCTTGGTGTGGGGTTTACCTATGTTGATACTTCTTATAGGTTGCCACATATTTTTAACTTTAGACTAAAAATTTATACAAAGATATATAGGAAAAAGCGATAAAGCTTTCAATAACATCTGATGAAGAGGGGCATGGAGATATAAACCAATTTGGTTCTTTGGCCACAGCTTTAGCCGCTACTATAGGTACAGGAAATATAATAGGTGTTTCTACAGCCATAGCACTTGGTGGTCCGGAGCAGTATTTCTGGACTTGGATAACAGGAATATTGGGGATGTCAACAAAATATGCAGAAAGTCTGCTTTCAATGCAATATAGACAAAAGAATAAAGTTGGAAATTTTGTAGGTGGACCTATGTAATGTCTCTGGAAAAAGGGACTAAATATGAAAATTCTAGCTGTACTTTTTGCTGTATTTACGGCTTTGGCAACTTTTGGTACAGGCTGTGCCATACAGTCAAAAGCGATAAGCGAGATAATAAAATTTACTTTTAATGTACCTCTTGTAATAAGCGGCATAATCATAACTATTTGTGCCACCCTAGTATATACTAGGCGGTTTTAAATAATATATCAAAAGTATATGAGAAAAGTGTAGTTCATTTATGCACTTTTTATGTAGGTGGTTCATTAATAATACTTATATTGAATATACAATATTTACCAAACACTATTTTATTAATATTAAAATCAGCCTTTACTACAAGAGCAGCAGGGGCAGGTTTTGTAGGTAGTACTATGATTACAGCGTAGATATGGAGTTTCAAGAGGTTTATTTTCAAATGAATCAGGTTTAGGCACGGCCCCCTATAGTCAGTGCCAGTGCGAAATCTAAAATTGTGTAAGACTAGCTTTTTTAGTCTCTATGAGTGGTACTTTTTGGGATACTGTTATTGTTTGTGCAATGACAGGGCTTGTTTTAGTTAGTTCTATAGTTAAAAATCCTATTGCTTTTTGAGAATGTGGCAAATGATAAACTTACAGGTATAGCATTTCAAAATTTAGAACTGTAGGGAGGTATTATTTTAGCCATCTCTCTGGCAATCTTTGCTTTTACGATTATACTTGGCTGGTGGTTTTTATGGAGCGTTGTGTAGAAGATATTTATTTGGGATAAAAGCAATAAAATATTATAGAATATTATTTCTAATAACACTATTTATGGGAACTGTCTTTTCTCTTGATATAGTTTGGAGTTTTTCCGATATAACAAATGGACTTATGGCACTCCTAATATCTTATCTTTGTTGTTGCTTACTCTCTAATAGTAAGTAAAACCAGGTATTTTTATGGGAAAATAGATTAGAAGAAAAAGAATAGAATAAATATTTTTAAGAAATGTAAGCAAACTGTAAGTTTAAATCTAGATTATATAGTGATATACTTACAAAAAGAAGTTTATAAAATTAAAATATGGGAGGAGAATACTATGAAATTTAATACAAAAACTGCACTTGCTTTAGTAGTGCTTAGTGTCGGTATTTCATTATTTCCAAGTATTAAAGCGAATGCAGCTCAAGGTTGGGTAACAATTCAGGAAAAATGGTATTATTATGACAATAACGGAGCTGTACATAGAAGAGTTGGATACAAACCAGTGATGGTTATTATTATATGGATTTATCAGACGGACCCTATGTCAACCAGTTGGAAGAAGATTAACGATAAATGGTATTATTTTAAGCAATCAGGTCTTAGTGAATATAGGTTGGTTGAAAGAAAAAGATAAATGGTATTATACCTTAGATGATGGAACTATGGTTACTAATAGCTGGTTAAAGGTTGCTTCTAATTATTATTATATGAAAAATGGCGGTATTATGACTACAGGTTGGAGGCAAATAGATAATTCTTGGTATTATTTTAAACCGGATGGAAGAGCGGCATTTGGTTGGACAAATAGGTAAAGATTGGTTCTACTTTGCAACTGACGGAAAAATGTTATCAGGTTGGCAAAAGATTAATACAGATTACTTCTACTTTAATGCTTCAGGAGTGATGAAAACCGGTTGGTTAAGTGATGGAACAAATAAGTATTATATGGATCAAACAGAAGGTTCAGGTTTAGGAAAGATGGCTACGGCTTGGAAGCAAATAGAAGGAACATGGTATTTCTTTAATGCAAAATGGACATATGCACAAAAGGGTTGGCTGAAGGTAAATAATTCTTATTACTATTTAGATGAAAAATGGCAAGATGTTAGTAAATACAACAAAAGCTATTGATGGTGCTTCTTATACATTCGATGCTTCAGGAGCTTCAAATGCTACAAACATAGCTAATGCTATAGATGGAAATGCTATAACTTCAGCCATTCAAGCAGCTAAGACCGGTGCTAATACAAGTACAACAAATAGTTCAGATTCATCAGCTAATAATAATAATAATAATAATAATAGTAGTAGGTCCGGGTGGACCACAAATACGGATAACCAAGGTGGTCCGGGGAGCATCAAATTCTACTAATACTAATAGTAATAGTAGCGGTCCAAACTAAGCTCAAATAATAATTCCTCTTCAAATTCGGCTTCTCCGGTTTTGAATAATGGAAATGGAAATCTTACTGCAGGTCAGACTACAGGACCTAGATAGGAAGTGTATGGAAAGAATAAATTAAAAAGCTACTTGCGTTTGTATTAGTATTTTATGTTTTAGTACACCTACTCTTTTTAAGCTTTTGCAGCAGAAGAGTGGACTATGCAAACACCGGTATATACAAGCTTTTAGATGGTTCGACACTTAGTGGTGTTTATGCTAGAGGTATTGATGTGGCAGGGAGATATAAGACTGGGCAAAGGTAACAAATGATGATGTAAATTATATATACTTGGAACTAGAAGACGTAGTGGGTAGTAGATCCTAAATTTGAAATTTATGCAAAGGCGGCTATATATAATATTAAAATAGGTGCATATACATTTCTATGCAACTACGGTAGATATGGCAAAGAGAAGAGAGAGGATTTTGTACTTAATTCATAAAAAGATTATCCTATATCATATCCTGTTGTTTATGATGTTGAGCATGAAGATACCAAGAAAGTTATCAAAATCAGAATTAAATGCTGTTATTAGAGCTTTTACAGATAGAATAAAAGCGGCAGGTTATTATCCTATGGTCTATGCGAATGATTATTGGATAGCTAACAAAATAGATATGAATGGTATAAAAGATCTTGATATATGGGTTGCTAGGGCATAATACCGACATGTATACAAGAATCCGGCTCATGTGGCAAGCAACAGATAGCGGCAAAAGTAAATGGTATACCGAAATGTAGATATTGATTTTCAATATAAAGACTTTACTTCCTTGATACCTGCAAATACTTGGAGAACTATAAAATGGCAATACCTATTATTATAAAAGATTTTACTATGCAAAAGAAAACTTGGATAAATGATGGTAAGAATTACTATTATATGGATGATAACGGTTTAGCACTTAAAGGTGTGGTTTACAGAAAATAATAAGAAATATTATTTAGATGATGTAGACGGAAAGATGTTGACAGGTTGGAAGAGTTTTAATAGTAAGTGGTATTATTTCGGTTCAGGTGGAGATAGTAAAACGGCTTGGATTAAGGATAATAATTTTGGTATTATCTTGATAAAGATGGCATTATGCAAAAGTGGTTGGCAGGATATACAGGGTGAGAAGTATTTCTTTGGCTTTAGCGGAGCTATGAAAACCGGGTTTTGTAGATATAGATGATAAAAAACCTACTATTTGCAGGAAAGTGGAGTTTTTAGCTAAATCGTGGATAAATACAAATTCTTCATGGTATTTTTGCAAATAAAGATGGTGTTATCCAAAAGTCTTGGCCACAAGATAAAATAAATGGTATTATATGGATAATACAGGTAAGATGTAACATCTTGGCAAGATATAAATGGTGCAAAGTTATTACTTTGATAATTCAGGTGTGATGCAAACAGGAGTTATAAATGTAAATGAAACTTTGTATTATTTGGGAAAATGACGGTATTTAGTCAGAAATTCCAGTATAGATTATAATTCTAAGAAATGTGATATTGATTCACAAGGAAGAATGATAGAGACAGAAGAAACTTCATAAATCCTAATACTGAGGTGAATATCGGTGTTGGACCTAGTAGCAGTGCAAGTATAAGTCATGCAGGCACCTAGTTATTCTAAATTCAAAAAGACTAAGTTAAAAATTGATATGTACCCCTTTTACCGGACGTCCCGGTAAAGAGAGTAAATGTCAAAATAGCTTAGTGTTTGTAATAAGAATAAAAATTATAAATAGTAAAGTATGTAAATTTAAAAGAGAGAATGTAGAAAACCATATATTATTGCCAAAGGTAGAAAGTTTGAAAAATATATATATGTTGTAGGTTTTTCAAGGGAGTATAAATTGGTACAAAAGGTGAAAAGGTAACAGATGCTAAAATTTAATAGCGATAATATTTGAAATATAGTATTATTGAAATATTTAATCAAATTTAAAGAGGAGAAAATTATGAAAATTATGGGGTGGACGTTTTACAAAAGCAAACGAGATACTTTAGTACAGGAGTTTAATGAATCTCTTAGCTTTGATAAAAGGCTTTATAAGCAAGATATAAAGGAGCAGTAAAGCACATATAAGCATGTTTGGAGAGCAGGGATAGTTAGTAAAGAGGATAAGGAACTTATTTTTAAAAAGGTCTTACTGAAATAGAAGAAGATATAGATGGAGGAATTTTAAAATTTGATGATGGTTCAGAGGATATACATTCTTTTGTAGAGGCACATCTTATAGAAAAATAGGAGAAGCAGGGAAAAAGATTACATACAGGAAGAAGTAGAAATGACCAAGTAGCTCTTTGATATGAAATTGTATACAAGAGATGTGATAGATGAAAATATAAGTTTGGTAGAAAGTCTTATAAAAACTATACTACAAAAATAATGAAAGAAAATAAAGAAACTACAATGCCGGGCTACTCTATCAGAGGCTCATGCAACAACCTTAGCTCACCATTTTGGTGCTTATCTTGAAATGTTTACGAAGAGATAGGGATAGACTTATTGATTGTAGAAAGAGATTAAATACTTCTCCTTTAGGAGCAGGAGCATTTGCAGGAACAATCACCCTCTTGATAGAGAACTTGTTGCTTCTTTATTAGATTTTGATATGGCAACAAGAAATAGCATGGATAGTGTTAGTGATAGAGATTATTTATTGGAACTATTATCGGATTTTTCTATAATTGCTATGCACTTATCAAGATTATCAGAAGAAATTATTATATGGAATACAAAATGAATATAAATTTGTATATATGATGATACTTATTCTACAGGTTCCAGTATAATGCCACAAAAAGAAAAATCCGGATATAGCGGAGCTTATAAGAGGAAAAACAGGTAGAGTTTATGCTTCTTTACTTTCTTTTTACTTGTAACTATGAAAGGTTTTACCACTTTGCATATAATAAAGATATGCAGGAAGATAAAGAGTTAAGCTTTGATAGTATGGATACTATCGCTTCCTGTATAAGGCTTATGATAGGTATGTTAGATAGTATTAAATTTAATAAAGAGATAATGCGTGAAAGTGCAAAAAGGCGGTTTTACGAACGCGACCGATGCGGCAGATCTATCTTGTAAAAAGGTATGCCTTTTAGAGATGCTCATGCGGTAGTTGGCAGTTTGATACTTTATGCTGAAAAACCGGTAAAGCCTTAGATGATTTTTACATTAGAGGAATTTAGGGCTATATCTGAAGTGTTTGAAGGAAGATATATATGAGGCAATAAGTCTTGAAACCTGTATATCCAAAAGACTAAAGGTGCACCAAGTAAGAATGTGTGGAAGAACAAATGAAATAGTGTAGAAAATTTGATATTTATGTTATAATGTTCATAGTAACAAATTAAAAATAAATTATGAACGCAAGGGGTAAAAATGAACGATTTTTATATTAATAGCCAGAGAGATAATTATAATCTTAGCCAAAGAGATTTATCTTCGTCAGGTTTATCATTGGGGAAAAAGTAAACAAAACTTATAAAAAGAAAGTATAGAAAAAGGTTTACTATATAGAAAAAGAAGAAACTTTATATATAAGTGAAACAGGAAAAGAAGAATTAGAAAAACATAAGGTAGATAATGCGGTCATGCTGCGGGTTTTGGCTCCAGATTTGTACCTCTTACTTTTGAAACCCCTAAAGGTCTGTTAAAAGTTTATGATGAAAGAATGATAGAGCGTCAAATAAGACAATTACATGAAGTAGGAATAAAAAGATATCGTATAGTGGTGGGTTATTTAAAAGAAAATTTGATTATTTAATAGATAAATTCGAGTAAAAACTCTTATATAATCCTGAGTATAGCTCTAAAAATACTATTTCAACTTTATATTGTGCCAGAAATCTTTTTATAATAAAAATACATATTTATTATCATCTGACAATTGGATAAGAAATAATATGTTTAATACTTATGAGCCGGATGCTTGGTATAGTAGTGTTATATGGAGGGAAATACCAAAGAATGGATTTTAGATTATAATAAAAAGGTGAGATAAAATCTGTAAATATAGGTGGAAATGATGCTTATGTTATGTATGGACCTGTTTTATATGTCAAAAGACTTTTCAAAATGAATTTTAAAAATAGTGGAAGAATATTATAAAAGAAGGAACAGATGACTATTATTGGGAAAAATGTATTTATAGAAGTATTATAAAAGTTTATAAGATGCATATAAATAAGCAAACCGTGATAATGTCTCATGAATTTGAGAATTTGAAGAACTTAGGCTATTTGATGAAAATATAATCATAGCTCTGATAATGAAGCTATGGCTTTGATAGCTAAGATTTTTCTACGAGTGAGAGTGAAATCCATAATTTACGTTGCCTAAAAATCAGGAATGACAAATAAGAGTTTTATTTTTTGATATAGATAAAGGAAGCTATATTTGCAGAGTTCCGCAAGGGGAACAGAAAAACTTATAAATAGAGAAAATGAGTATAATAACTATAAAACTATAGATGTATAGGTATTTCAGAAGAGATAATTTACTTTGATAAGGAAACAGGATATAAGATTGCAAAATACTATGAGAATTGAGAAATGCAAATCCTAATAGTATAGAAGATATATAAGAAGTGTATAGAAGTATTAAAAATTACATAAAAGCAAATTTAAAAGTTTCTGCATATTTTTGATCAAAAGAACGTATAGAATTTTTATGAGAAGCTATGTAATGGAAACAGGTGGTATAAGATTTGAAGATAATACAGAAGTAAAAGCTTGTATGTTGGAATTATATGAAAGTCTAAAAATTAGATAGACCTAAGAGTCTTCTCACATATAGACAGTGTATTTGATAATTTTATATTTACCAAGGATAATGACTTCACCTAAACTTATAGATTGGGAATATAGTGGCTATGTCAGATCCCTATATAGATATAGCAATGATGGCTATATACTCTTATTTTGATTATGAAAAATACAAAATGAGCTTACAAATATATATTTTGATGCTAAGACGGATAGAGAAATACTTTATTATTTATTCTTATATGGCTTTTAGGCGGTTATCTTTGGGCTTTATAGGGTATATAAGTCAAACTTGGGAGAGAGTTTTGGAGATTATACACTTAAAATGTATAGATATGCTAAAGATTATTATAAGTATGCAAAGGATATAAGCTATGAAGATGATATATAGTTAGTTTATTTTTCTGATATTTAGAAGAGAGTAGGGAATCAAACTCATATATGAATTTAAAAATCGGTATAAGAACAATATATATATTGTAATTTTGATAAAAAGATTTAGGAAAAGAGGTTTTGGTATTAGGAAAACTGAAAGATAAGGACTTTTATTATAAAGTCCGTGAATAAGGTGGAGGTAAAAGGGATGGCAGATTTAACAAAGGGCTAACAACGAAACAATGCAAAGGTCAGAGTTGCATAGAAAAATTTGGGCTATTGCCGATGACGTTCGAGGTGCGGTAGATGGTTGGGATTTTAAACAATATATACTGGGAATTTTGTTTTATAGATTTATTTTCAGAAAATATTACCGAATTTTTAATTCTGCCGAGCATGAAGCCGGTGACTTGGAATTTGATTATGCTGAAATTTCTGACTAAGAAGCAGAAGAGGATTTTAGACCTAATACTATTGAAGATAAGGGTTTTTATATTGCTAAGCCAGTTGTTTAAAAATATTGTTAAAACTGCTAAAGACAACGAAAACTTAAATACAGATTTAGCTAAATATTTAAAGCAATTGAAGGAAGTGCGGTAGGATTTGCATCGGAAGATGATATCAAAGGCTTATTTGAAGATGTGGATACAACAAGTAATCGTTTAGGTGGAACTGTAGCAGAAAAAAATAAAAGACTGGCAGATATACTGACAGGTATAGCCGGAATAAATTTTGGAAACTTTCAGAACAACGATATAGATGCCTATGAGTATTTGATTTCAAATTATGCAAGTAATGCCGGTAAATCAGGTGGGGAGTTTTTTACACCGCAAACAGTGTCTAAGCTTTTGGCGAGACTGGTTATGGAGGGAAAGACAAGTATTAATAAGGTGTATGACCCTACGTGTGGGTTTGTGTCATAATAGTGATAGAGGCAAATAGTTATGTAAATATAAGGGGTTCAAGACCTCTACCAAAGTTTAAAAACTCAAAAATAAATAGTTGATGTGCTGCTAGAGCAGTTATTGCGAAAATAAATGTTGTAAACAGCACATCAGCATAGAGGAGGAACTCACATGTCTAAGGTGAAAAAAGACACGATTGAAAGCAAAAGAGGTTTTGCTATTCAAATTTATACTGAAGACTTTAAAAACGACTATATAAGTCTTACGGATATTGCAAGATATAAAAAGTGATGAGCCATTTATAGTTATTAATAACTGGTTGAGAAGTAAAGATAACATTCAATAGGTTTATGGGAATCAATGCATAATCCTGATTTTAAACCTATCGAATTCGATAGGTTTAGAAATGAAGCTAGTACGCATTTACATTTGTCACCACAAAATGGATTGAAAAGACAAATGCAATAGGCATTGTTTCTAAGTCAGGAAGATATGGAGGGACATTTGTCATAGTGATATAGCAACGGAATTCGCTTCATGGATTTCTGCTGAATTTAAGATGTATGTAATTCAGGATTACAAAAGACTTAAGTCAGATGAAAATTCTAAGCTATCATTAGGATGGAACTCTGAATAGAGAAATTTCTAAGATTAACTACAAAGTTCATACAGATGCAATCAAAGAATATCTTTTTAAAGGATCTTACCAACGAACAGTTATCTTATAAATACGCAAGTGAAGCAGATATGCTCAATGTTGCCTTATTTAATAAAAAGAGCAAAACAGTGGCGTGAAAAATCCTGACTTAAAGGGAAATATGAGAGACTATGCAAGTCTGAATGAGTTATTGGTACTAGCAAATGGAAAGCTATAATGCAATCCTTATTAGTAAAGGAATGGATCAGAAAGAAAGAATGATAGAACTTAGAATGCTTGCGAGAACTCAAATTGTGTCCTTGGAAAAATTAAATAAGAAAGCAATACTGGAGTATTTCGATGAAAAACAAATGATAGCGAATAAATGTCAACTTTTTACTCCCACAAATTATGTTAAAGAGTTACTTGACTCTGTTGGTTATCATAAAATATAGTAAATAAAAACAATATTAGAAAATTTTGTGGTGATGGCAATATACTTGTTGAAATAGTTAATAGGTACATTGAAGAAGCAATAGAACTTAAATTTTCTAATAAAAATAAAAAGGTTTAGAAAAACAATATTTTGGATTTGAAATTGACAAAATCAATTTGAAAAAGTGTATTTGTAACTTGAATTTACTTGTATGAGATACAGGATGTTGAATGGAAAATCTATAATGAAGATTATTTAAAAAGTGAGATAAATATACAATTTGATTTTATAGTGGGTAATCCTCCATATATAACTTATAGTAATTTATCTCAAGAGGAAAGAACATTTATTAAGAATAAATATGAAACTTGCAGACAAGGAAAAATTTGATTGTTGCATGCATTTATAGAACATAGTATTAAGTCATTATCAAGTGAAGGAAAAATGTCTTATTTAATACCTAGTAGTATTTTTAAAACTGTTTTTGAAATAAGCTTAGAGAATTTATGGTTCAGTATATTGTTGAAATAAAAGATTATACAAAAGAAAAAATATTCGATAATGCGTTGGTAAAGTCAGCAATCATAATAGTAGATAAAAAGGATTGTAGTGAAAAATCAAATATATAAATATGAGTAGTGATAGTGGGTTATATATTTGTAAAAACAATTAGAAAGAAATGGGTTTTCTAATGAATTTAACATTGGTAAGAAACGGTTTGGAGATTATTTCAGTATCTCACGTGGTAGCAACCTTGTTGAATAAAGCGTATGTAATTAATGAAAGTATGTACGATGAAGTAGATGAATACTATAAGGTTGGAGAATTTATGCTCGAAAAAGGATGTAATATGCCAACTGCAACACCAAGAAATATGAGATATGGTAAAGAGGAAAAATTATTTTTCCTTACAAGTATATTAATAATCAATTAATAAAATATACAGAAAAAGAATTTTAAAAACTTATATCCTGGGGCTTTTTCTTACTTTAACAAAATTCAAAGAAGACTTAATAAGAAGGAAATCAGATAAAAATCAAAAGTGGTTTGAGTACGGAAGAACGCAGGCACTTTTTAGGAATTAAGTGTGAAAAATTACTTATATCAACTATCATTACAGATAAAGTCGCTGTATATAGACTAGATGAGGCATGTATTCCATATGCAGGGATGTACATTTCTTTTGAAAGATGAACATACAGGAATATAATTTGGGTTTTGCAAAAGAAATTCTTGAAAGTGAAAAATTTTATGGAATATGTGAAAGAAAGTGGGGATAAATATTAGGGAAGTTCATTGAGAATTACATCAAATGATATTGAAAGAATTTAATTTTTAGCGGAGGAAGTATGGAATATCTTAAATACAGTATTGAAGATAGTACAATTGCAGAGCTTTTTAGGTGTACAAAACTTTTTCCAATGATGAGGCTGCTGTTTTAGAATTAGTTAAAAATGCATATGATGTAAAGACGTCGGTTGTCAAATTAGAATTTTGTAGATAAAACAACTCTGAAAAATAATTGATGATGGAGATGGTATGGATTCAGAGAATATAAAGAAACACTGGATGCATATTGGGAAAAAGCAATAAAGGATATAATTTTTATTGATACAAATAATAATGTTAGGGTGCAAGCTGGAGCTAAAAAGGAGTAGGGTAGGTTTGCCCTATCAAGATTAGGCAAGAATATACACTATATAGTAAAAAGAACAAAAAGATGGAATTGTTTGGGAAACAGATTGGAATAAATCTACCTTAGATTTAGATTCTAGTATAGATACAAAAGGCACTTGTATAGTAATAAACAATCTTAGAGAAAAAAATGGACTCCTAAAGAGGATTGGAAAATTAAATAAGCACTTAGAGAAAAACGTATAATGATACAGCTATGAAGATACGAATTATAGCTAATGAATATGATAATTTGTGAAGTTGCATTTTCCAAAACCTGAACTCAGGGAAAAATTGCAGAGCGAATATTATCCTCAAACATAATAAAGGAACACTATTCTGTGTCCGTATTTTTCAGATGAATTTTTCTAATGATGCTACTAAATATTGTCCGGAAGTAGATATAAAAACATATAATAGTGAAATCAACATTTTAGATGAATTTGAAGGTAATGAAATTTATGAGAGAGGGACGCGAAGAATTATCTTCTGAATTAGATAAACTTGAGAGTTTTCTGCAAACCTATTTTTCAATCTTAATGCAACAAAGCATGACAAAAGAAAAATTTCTATATAAAGTATTTAAATACAGATGAAAGTGTCGATAGTGGTGTGATTCTTTATAGAAATGCTTTTAGCATATCATCGTTTGAAGGAGAAAAAAAGATTGGCTGGGTTTAGGAAAAAGACTCAAGAAAATCCCTGCAGCTGCGTCGCATCCTACAGGTGCTTGGCGAGTTAGAGAAAATCAAGTATCAGGGTTATGTATTGATTGATAAGCAAAGCAAAAATATAGGTATTACAAGATCTTATGAATAGACAAGGATTGGATGAAAATATATACTATCAATTATTTGTACAAATTATATTAACTGGAATTAAAGAATTTGAAAGGTACAGACAATATAATTCGAAAAAATAAAACGAAAAAATAAATGATGAAGAAGAGTAAAAGATAAAGATATCAGATGAAAATTAGTAAAAATCCTAAAAAGGATAGGAGAACTTAAATACAAGTGAAAATAATACTTGTTAAATGAAACTAAAATTATTTAAACAAGATAGTAAAAGAAATTTAAACAAGAGAAGGCAAATGTAGAAGCAAGATACAAATATGATGTTAGAATTTTAAATGCTTTAGCAACATCTGGAATGAAAGCTACATCTATAGCACATGAGATAAATAACGATAGAAATCAAATGGAACCATCCTATGATGATATTATCACTGCTTTAAAAAGATATTGTGTATGGGATATTGTTAATAGTCCAGAGAAATAGAAAAATTGCATGTGAAGATATACCAGGTTTATTAGAAAATAAAACTATAGGGGCAGTAAAAAATACTTAGCTTTTATTGATGCAATTTTAGAAAAAGTAGAAAAGAAACAATTTTTCGCAGAACATTTAAAGTATAAACGAAATTGTAAATAGATATTAGAAGGTTGGAGAGAAAGATTATTCTTGGTTGAATGTAGAAATTTGTATAGATGATAAAGTTGAATTTAATATATCAAAAAGATACGTTCTATACTATATTTGATAATTTAATATTAAACAGTGTTCAACAAAAACATCGAAACTAATGAATTAAAAATATAAAATTGCAATAAGTAGAATGAATAACAAGCTGAGAATATCATATTTTGATAATGGGAAAAGGATTGCAAAAAATATTTAGATAAACCCAGAGAATTATTTTAGAACGCGCATGAAACAAGTAGAACCAATGGGACATGGTCTCGGGATGTGGATAATTACATAATACAATTAATTTACAAAAAGGAGAAAGTTCTTTCTATTTCAGGAGAGATGGATTTGAATTTATATTTTGAAATGGAGGAAACTGATTTAAAATGGAAATTAGTAACTATGCTTTATGTAGATGATAAAATTGATTTGTATGTATCGAAAAGTATTTAAATTCATATTCAAATGATAAGAGCTGAATATAAATATTCAGAACTGAAATTTGAAAATAAATATTCCTATGAAGACTTTACTTGAGAATGAATGAAATTCAAAAAGCAGATATATTTGTTTTTAGATTCAATGCTTTTTGAGAAATAGAAACGTACAAGATAATAAAAATCTCTGGTGAAGAGTTTAGACTTAATAATTAAAAAATTTTTCCGTTTAAAGAAATAATAGTAATTACTCAATATCAAGACAAGATGGAATATAGTACATTAAATAAATATAATTTAATACGTATCATCTGTGATGAGGATTTCATCAAAGATAATTGGAATAAAGAAATAGTTAAATGCTACGAAAAGAATGTCATTTTAAATAGGAAAGATTTTAAAAAAATATTTCTTCAAAAAGATATGTTGAGAAATACTATTTGAAAAATGGAGAATTCTATTAAATGGATTATCAAATTACGATAATTTAACAAAGGCTGATATAGATAGTCTTATTAAGGCTTTTGAAGGAAATGAGAAAATTATATGAAGAATGATTATAGAAATACTGATATATTGGGTTTTGAACAAAAATATTGTGTCTGAAAAAACGCATTTAGTAAAAAGATTAGCTGAACATTCTCGAACTAAAGATATATATAATCAAGATAAAAAGGATGGTGTTTATAATAAAGTTGTTTAGAAACATATACAGCGATAAATGTTCATATTGTGGAATCACAACGGATGTAGTAAGTTCTGGAATTATTTGAAATCGATCATTTTTATGTGAATCATCATTTAATGGAGATTCTATAAATGCAGGTAAAATAAACAATTTAGTGCTTTTCGTGTAAAATGTAACAGAGCAAAGAAAGATTTTATATGGGAAATGAAGTATATTCTTCGAAATTTAATGTTGATGATGAAGTATAGCAGATTTATTTTATAGAGATAAGAACTACTATATAAAAAGTGGAGAATAAAATTTATGTACAGATAAACTATTTGTGAATTCTATAGAAAGTTGAAAATTTGACGAAGAAATTAGGAGATTAGATTTTTGCTCATGAATATGTATGGCTTCTCTACATTCTATGTTAGAATATCTGAAAAATATCAAAATGCATTGTTCTTTTGCAACAAAAAAAGAAATGAGTTGTAGTTGATGTATCATAGGGTTTCGTGTCATAATAATGACACAGGCAAATAGTCAAGTAAATACAAGGGTTTTAGAGCTTCTAACAAAGTTTAAAAATCAAAAAAATGAATAGTCGGTGTGCTGTTTAGAGCATTTATTATGAAAATAAATGTTGTAAACAGTACATCAGCATAAAGGAGGAACTCACATGTCTAAGGCAAAAAAAGACACGATTGAAGCAAAAGGTTTTTCTATTCAAATTTATACTGAAGACTTTAAAAACGACCATATAAGTCTAACAGATATTGCTAGATATAAAAGCGATGAACCAAGTGATGTAATTAAAAATTGGATGAGAAGAAAAGATACAATTGAATTTCTTGGTTTACGGGAAAGCTTAAACAACATGAATTTCAATTCGGTCGAATTCGACCGAATTAAATCGGAAGCTGGATATAATTCCTTTACACTGTCTCCCTAAGAAATGGGTAGAAAAACAGAAGCTATCGGAATTATCTCAAAAAGGTGGAAGATATGGTGGTGCATTTGCACATACAGATATTGCCTTTGAATTTGCTTCATGGATTTCTGCTGAATTTAAGATGTATGTAATTCAGGATTACAAAAGACTTAAGTCAGATGAAAATTCTAAGCTATCATTAGGATGGAATCTGAATAGAGAAATTTCTAAGATTAACTACAAAATTCATACAGATGCAATCAAAGAATATCTTTTAAAGGATCTTACCAACGAACAGTTATCTTATAAATACATAAGTGAAGCGGATATGCTCAATGTTGCCTTATTTAATAAAAAGAGCAAAAACAGTGGCGTGAAGAAAATCCTGACTTAAAGGGAAATATGAGAGACTATGCAAGTCTGAATGAGTTATTGGTACTAGCAAATATGGAAAGCTATAATGCAATTCTTATCGGAAAAGGCATGGATCAAAAAGAAAGAATGATAGAACTTAGAAAAGCTTGCCAGAACACAACTGATATCAATTGAAAAGTTGAACAATACAGGAATTAAGAGCTTAGAAGATAAGTCAAAGAAATAGAGAGGTCTGTTATGAGATGGGCATTGAAAATTATCTTATTTCCAATAATATTGCTTTGTCGATACTAATTGCTTTTTCTAAAATTTATTATAAAAGTTAGTGGAATGATTTTAGGAATAATATCTTTTTGGTATTTATAGGAGCGGTAGCTTGCTTTTGTACAAAAAGATATGGTAACTGGAATGATAGCATTACTACTAGCGTTCTTAATCAGCCCTTATGGAATACCTAAAATTGCACTGTGGATTACAGCATACCTTGAAGTAGCAAAAGATAAATTAAAGGAAATATAAGAGAAAAGCAAGATGATGGAATATAAATCATCGTCTTTTTCTATGCCCAATGCATTAGGGCAAAAATGCACCAATGGAAGAGGGCAAAATCAACCAATGCAATGAGGTATTTAGCACCGATGCATTTGATGAAAATCTACCAGTGCATTATGGCAACTTGCATGAACCATTACCAGAGATTACTGCAAAAATTCATCAAAAGATTACTTCATATATTTCTACAGAGAATTTCTCCCACCTACCCATCTATGAAAAAGATATATTTTATTTAAGGGATGGAATGGAGGATGGACGTAAAAATAAAATCATATAAATCTTGTTTAGAAGAACTAAGAGAAAGTACAGGATATAACGAACACATGAAGCTAGGGTAATAAGATTGTTGCTAAAACCTTTGATGAAATAATTAAAGTTTTAGCTGATGTTATGGTATTAAATGCAGAAGATACAGTCACAATAAATCAAACAAAATTACCAGCATATGTTGTTCAAGAGAGATTTAGAGAATTAGATTCTTTGCATATGGAGTATCTTGTAAATGCTTTATCAGAGAACGAATCGAAAATAAGAAATGTAAGAGCTTTTATTTTAACGGCAGCATATAATGCACCAAGCAATATGGATGCCTATTATACAGCAATTGTTAGTTATGATATGAGGGAAGGAGGTTACTGATGATAAATGAAGAGATTTCTAATAGAGTAGTTAACATTGAAGTTAATGTATTAAAGGCAACTTATCAAGAAATCTTAAGCCAAGTAAAGAAGTTACAACAGAGATCAAAAAGACTGAGCCAAATGAAGATCAAGAAATACTAAAAGAGCTTGTCTGAAAGGGCTGATAAGGTGCGTAATAAGTCCGTAGAGCCTAAAGAAGATAATATGCTCAAGATTACTAATGATGGTAAGAAACTAGCCTTAGATCAGCGTTTAATCAATCCATTACTTCCAGATGATGAAAAACTCAAAGGTAAATGTATGTGTTAAAAATGTATTTTCTATTTGGGATAAGACAAAAGAAGAAAACTCAACACAACTTCTATTTTCAGATATGTCTACACTAAAAGGTGATGGCAGCTTTATTTATGATGATATTAGAGATAAACTTGTAGATTTAGGAATACCAAAGGAAGAAATTGCTTTTATCCATGAAGCTAATACTGATAAGCAAAAAGATGAACTCTTTGCAAAGGTAAGAAAAAGGTGAAATTGCATTTTAATGGGTTCTACCTCAGAAGATGGGTGCTGGTACAAATGTGCAAAATAAACTAATTGCAATGCATGATTTAGACGTACCATGGAGACCTGCTGACCTTGAACAGCGTGCGGGCAGGATTGTCCGTCAAGGAAATGAAAACAAGGAAGTAAATATCTATCGTTACATTACCGAGAACACCTTTGATGCTTACCTTTGGCAGACGATAGAGAATAAGCAGAAATTTATTTCACAGATTATGACTTCAAAGCACTCCTGTTCGTGTTGCAGAAGATGTAGGATGAAAGTAGTTTGAATTATGCTGAGATTAAGGCACTTGCTACTGGTGATCCAAAGATAAAAGAAAAGATGGATTTGGATAATGAAGTTACGAAACTTAAAATGCTTGAAGCAAACTACAAGTCCAATCGATATAGATTAGAGGATAAGGTTGCAAAGATATATCCTGAAGAAATAGCAAGGACTGAAAAGCTAATTAAAGCAGTGCAAAACGATATTGAAAAATGTTGAGCCACAAGGAAGTGGTGAAAATAAATTTACTTTCTATAACTATTAATGGCGAGATAATTCGAGATAAAAAGATAGCTGAGAAAGCTCTTAGGAAGGATTAAAGGCGTAAAAATTAATGAAAGTAAGGTCATAGGACAGTACTGAAAATATGGATTTAGAGGTAGCTATAACTTCTTTACCAATGAGCATAATTTCAATTTAAAAGGTGCTGCAAACCATTCGGGAGAGCTTGGTACAAGTGCAGATGGTAATATTACAAGATTAGATAATGCTATTGATAAAATGACCGAAAAAGGTTAAATCGTCTTGAAGAAAAACTCACTAGCACAAAGGAAACAACTGGGAAATGCTAAAGAGGAATTGAAAAAGCCTTTTGAAAAAGCAGATGAGCTAAAAAGACAAAAAGTATTAAGACTTGCAGAATTAAACAAGCTACTTGATATGGGAGAAGTAGAAGAAAAAGAAAATCCTAATCCATTACTTGAAGATGTCAAAGAGAGCTATTGTAGATTTTTGCAGGAATATGAAGATGATAGTTATACCTATGAAAATTTTTAATAATCTATTTACTGACCTTGCTCATATTTGGAATTGCATATACGACTACACCAGATGAAAATCATGAAATTCAATATGAAATTAGCTTAAAAGACTTTACAGCTACTCAATATATCAATGAAAAACCAATTACAAAGATTGATTATCTCAAAGACCTTGGAAGTGAAGAAAAGGCATTGGAATTTCTAAACAAGAAATGGAATATGGAGACTTTGGAGAGTTTGTATCTATTGATGATAATGACCTTAAAAAAGCATTAGGTCTTGAAAGAGATGACAATGGTAATATCTATGATCCGCTTGCAAAAGATTTGGATAATGATGGTGTGCCAGATAGATACGATAATGACTTTAGAGACAGTGACTACTTTGAAACTACTTATGATGTAGAGGATAATATTCACACAAGGGCAGAAAGCAAAGAAAAAGGTATCTGAAAAAGCCTTCTCTCTTAGGACGGATTAAGTCATATCAGTCAGAAGAAAAACAAGCAGAAACACGAGAAAATGAATCAAAAAGAACACGAAGAACGTTAAGGGCTTACTCTAAGCTCCTTTTTCATTTTTTAGTAGAAAAATAGAGGTATATTATGAACTACAAAGAAATGAGAAATACACTAGAACAAATGGCGAACGAAAATCACGAAGATTTTGCAAAGGCACTAATTAGTTTTGAAAAAGGAATCAATGATAAAGATGCCTTTGGACAAGTTATACCAGGAGTATATGGATAATGACAGTATGAGCTTACTTAATGATGAGTTTGATTATTTGATTAATGAACTTAGAGAAAATGGACAGATTAAAGACAGTGCAGCAATTGGAAAAGAAGACAATGATTTAGTGAATATTGTTGGGAATATCGTAGGTGAGATTGAAACTATTGAAAGAGAAAATAAAAATGGAGAAACCTTTAAGGTAATTAATTTCTCAGTTGTGTCAAAAGATGATGAGGGAAATAAGACTTATACAAATTGTTCAGCTTATGGAGATAAAGGTGATATTCCAAAGGATTTTAAGCAAGGAGACTTTGTAAAGCTTTTTGGTCAGGTAAGAACATCCATTGACGATAACGGAAAGGAACATACTAACGTTAGAATCCTATCATCTAAGCTTTTAAAAGCAAACGAACTGATGAAGAACCAAGAAGAAAAGAAAGAATCTGTACTTGGAGCAATAAAGAAATATAAGGCTGAAGAGAAAGCAAAACCTATGGAGAAGAAAGAAGCTTCAAAGGAAACTGAGAGATAGAATATGTCGGTGTGGTCTTCGGGCTGCACCGATTATTTTTTTATGAAAATTAGCTATGGAATAGATTTTTCATGGCTGGTATAATAAAAAGTAATAGTTTTGGGAGTAGGTGGTTAATATGGAGGTAAATACTTTTTTTGATTTTTGCTTTGGAATTGGGGGAGGAAGATTAGGGCTAGAAAGATGTGGACTAACTTGTGTGGGATCTTCTGACACAAGTAGACTTGCAAATAGAACATATGACTTATTATTTGATGATAAAACTGATGTTAATTATGGCAATTTAAAAAGAATAGATTGTAATGTCATTCCAGATTTTGATGTTATGATTGCTGGATTTCCATGTCAAAACATTCTCTGTTATTGGTAGGCAAAGAAGGTACAAAAGGATCCAAGAGGTCAGATAATTTATTACCTTATTGATATTTTAGAAAAGAAGAAACCAAAGGTGTTTATTTTTGAGAATGTAAAAGGATTGGTGACACATGATAAAAGGTAAAACATTTAACGATATTATTGCTACTTTATCTAAATCAGGATATTCAATTTACCATAAAGTGCTAAATAGTATTGATTATGGAGTTCCACATATGAGACAAAAGAATTTATATAATAGGATTCGAAAATTCTTTAGAGAATAACGAACTTTTATTTGACCGGATGAAAAAGAGCGAGTTCAAATTGATTCATATTTTTAATCCAACTGACAATTATATGTCGGAAGAGGATTATGAATGGTTTTTCATTAAGGTATATGAATAACGATATTGGCAAATTTAAATTACAAGAAATACTTGAGATGAATAATGTTGTAGTAGACACTAGAATGTCTGATTTGCGTTTATATCATAATAGGATGCCAACTTTAAGAGACACATAGGGATGGTATTTATTATGTTAGAGATAAAAATATATTATCTAAAAAGGCGAAGAAGCTTTGAAATTTCAAGGGTTTGATGATTGCTTTTATTAAAAAGTGTTTGGAAAGGTAAGTAATCGTCATTTACTGCAACAAGCAGGAAATGCAATGACAGCAAAATGTGGTTCAAAGTATTGGAAAAGCTATTTTAGATAGATTGGAGGAGGTATAAAAATGAGTTGGAGAAATTTTGAAGAAGAGTGTACAGCATATTTAAATGAAAAATATGGAATTAAATTTGAACAACAAGGAGAATCTGATTCAACTGCAGAGCGATATACTTTATCATGGCAAGGATAAAGCTTTTCTATATAGAAGCAAAAATACCAAATGCTCAATGCGGTCAATTTGTACTAGTGCCAGATTTAAAAATGGTGTATTTAAGTATTCTACTAAAAATAAGACAAGTGAAAAATGAATACACTAGAATGATAGTTAATTTTATGGATAGCAATTTTGATGATTTTTGTAATTCTGGGACAGCGGGTTCAGATATTAACATACGCCAAAATCAGTATTCTATAATTGGATAATTAACTATTACAAAGAAAAAGGTGCAGAATTTTTATAACAAAAAGATAGAGGGAGTTTTTGGTATTTTCAATAGATCAATTTCCAAATTATTTTTGATGTAACAGCTGAAGTATAGGGAAAAGAAGAGTGGTTCATCTAGCTAAATAATTCCAATAAATCTGATTTTTGAATATGCAATGAGCGTTGCAGGGATAGATTTTAGTTTTAGTGGATTAGATATTATTTCTGATAGCTATTTAGATGGAATAAAGGTTAATGGAAATAAGTATGACTATCTTCTAGAGAAAACGGAAGTAATTATAAAGTTAGAAAATTATCTAACACTAGAAATGCAAATGTAATATTTTTCAATAGAATTAATGGACTATGATATTGAACAACAAAAAGGATCTTATTCAATTTGAAAATACAATTAGTAAATAAGGAGTTACCCGTCAGGGTACTCCTTTTAAATGTTATATATTTAGTCAATGATAGTTTGTACGTGTGTATATATCTCTTGCCAATAGGAAGTGAATATAATTGAAACGAGTCCATAATTTGATCCACTCTTAGAAAAACATGTTAAAAAGCTGCTCACAAACATCTTTTATTAAATTCTGAGTCCACTGATGAAGATATGGGAGATTCAATTAAAGCTCTATCCAATTTTTAAGTCTGGAAATAGTGTCTGTAGCGACTTTAGGTGAATTACCATTTTGAATCAACCAGGTTTTTAAATATAGCGGTATTCATGACTTAATGCTTCTCCCATGTTTTTAGTAATATATTGTAAGACATTAACCACAACTGAATTGCCAAATTGCTTATATGCTTGACTTGATGATGGATGAATTAAATATGAATCAGGATATCCCATAATACGGGCACATTCACGAGGGTGCAACTTCCTTGTTTTACCGTTTATCAAGTAACCACCTGTTTTAGAGAATACACCACCACCATATGCAGATAGAGTAATTGCAATTCCTTTAGGACTGTAAATTCTTTCACCTTGTCCACCTTTTCCAACGGTTCCGATCCTTATGGTCTTATTTGAATTTTTTCTTTGATTTCTGTATCTTTTAATACCATATCAGGGTCTATTTATTATAAGATTTGATACATCTTCATCAGGTAATAATAAATCTTCTACAAATGTAGAAAGCTTAAAAGGTTTTTGGGAAAGTGAAGTTCTTAATGTTCAAATCATTTCTAAAGCAAACCATGTATATACGTTCTCTCTTTTGAGGTATGCCGAAGTCAAGAGAATTTAAAACATCAGAGTAGAAGTCATAGCCTAAATCTACCATTGTATTTCTAACAACTTTTAATGTATTTCCGTTGTCATGAGATGCAAAATTTTTAACATTTTCCATGAAAAATAACTTTTGGATTTTTAGCTTTTACAATTCTAGCTACATCAAAAACAAAGTTCCTCGGCTATCTTCAAAACCTTTCTGTTTTCCACTAATTGAAAAAGCTTGGCAAGGGAAACCCGCACACAGAATATCATGATCTGGCACACTGTTTTCGTCAACGAGTGTAATATCACCTTCAGGCTTATCTCCAAAATTCATTTGATATACTTCCTGTGCATATTTATCCCATTCATTGGAGTAAACACACTCTGCACCAAAAGACTCTAGTGCAAGTCTAAATCCTCCTAGTCCAGCAAATAAATCTATAAATTTTAAACCTGTAAGATTTTTGTTTTTTAAATCAATCATAAGAACCTCCTTTTGATAGCGCATCAGCGCATTATTATTTTATATCATTATACAGCTTTGTGTCAACGGAATAGTATATAAATTTGAACTAAAGTATGATATAATAAACTATAAGCTATGAAATTGAACGATATTGGAGAGTTTATAATGAAATTTAGCTATAAAAAAATTATGGAAATTATTAATCGATAGAGACATAAAACACAAAGACTTAATTGATAAAAACAGGGATTAGTAGAAGTACATCTATAAATTAAAGAAAGATGAAAAATGTAACTACCGACGTGCTAATAAAAATATGTGAGTTTCTGCAGTGTGACATATCAGATATTATGGAGTGCATTGAAGAGAAATGAAAAATAAGGAAAAAGAAGGTAATTTTATGGTTAATGAAAAATGCTATGTGTTTACACCGACTTATATTGTAAAAATGCTTGATGAAGTCGGTTATACAGTTGATTTATATGGATTCTTAGAAAAATTCTTTGTGGAGATGGACAAATTTTATGTGAGGCAATAAAAAGATATATTGAAGATTGTAAGAGATGTTGCATTGCTGCTGATGATATTATAGATGGACTTAAACGTGATTTTTGCTGTAGAGTATGATAAGATAAATTTTGAAAAATTGTAAAAATCTTGATATAGTTAGCTAAACTCATATGGATTGAATGATGTTGAGTGGAATATTGTAAATGATGATTTTTATCTTTAGAAATAAAATCAACATTTGATTTCATAGTTGGTAACCTCCTTACATATCTTATACAAATATTGATGAAGAAAATCGTAGATTTATTAGACAAAAATTTCGCTTCATGTAAAAAGGGAAAATCTGATTATTGTTATCCGTTTATAGAACTGAGCTTAAAACATTTAAGTAAAAATGGTAAAATGGCATATTTAATACCTACTAATATTCTTAAAAATGTATTTGCCCAAGACTTGAGAAATATTTTATTAGATAAAAATAACAAAAAATATTTGATTATACAACAGAAAAATATTTAAAAATGTACTTACTTCATCGTCTATAATTGTTTGTGAATCTGCAAATAAATATTCTGGTATTAAGTATTACGATATAAGTAATGAAAAACATCGTTAATAGATAAAAATAAATTTAAATAATAAGTGGATTTTTAATAATGATTGTAATGATGGGGAGTATTATTTTCGGATTACTTTCTGGCAGCTACAAGTGTTGCTACTTTATTAAATGAAGCATTTGTAATTAAGAATTATGAGGAAGAAGATGAATATTTCTTGGTTGATAATATTCTTGTTGAGAAAAGAACTCGTTAAGATAGCTGCAAAGTCCTAGGTCACTAAGTAGAATGTAGACGAATTAATAATTTTTTCTCTATAAATTTGGAAACTCAGGATTAATAAAAATCTCAACAGAAACTATGTATAAACAGTATCCTGGAATCATAAAACATCTTGAAAAGTTTAGAGATAAATTGGAGTCTCAGAGATTCAGATAAACTCAAGTAAGTGGGTTGAATATGGTCGTTCACAGGCTATAGATAATTTAAATCAGCGAAAATTATTGATGTTATTCATTGTCACAAATAGAGTTAATGTTTATGAACTAGACGAAAATACTATACCGTATTCTGAATATATATTGTACCTAAATCTAATTTGGATTTATCTTTAGCTAAGGAAATACTTGAAAGTAATGAGTTTTGAGTATGTAAAAAGAATAGGATTTATGTAAGCGGTTCTTCTTTAAGAATAACAGCAAATGATATATATTCGATATTAGCAAATGGAGGATAAAATGAGTCTACAAGATGAAATAATTGAACGTTCAAGCAAAATATTTAGAGATGCCTATCAAATGTCTATTGGAGAACTAATAAATATATATAGAGATGGAGAAATGACATACATCCAGAATTTCAAAGGGTATTTAGATGGAGTGAATCTCAGAAAAACAAGATTGATAGAATCAATAATGTTAAATATCCCTATACCATCTATTTTTTGTAAGTCAAAAATGATGAAGGAGCTCTGGGATGTAATTGATGGTGTTCAGAGATTATCTACAATTTTTCAATTTGTTGGAATATTTAAAGATGAAAAATAATAAGGAAATAGAACCATTAGTACTACAGAAGACAGATTATTTACCTTCATTTGATGACATGATGTGGAACAATCCTAGTAATCCAGAAAAATCATTTACAAAGGAGCAACAACTAGCTTTTAAAAGAGCAAGAATTGATGTGATAATTGTAAAGAAGGAAAGTGATCCAAATACTGAAGTATGAGCTTTTTCCAAAGATTAAATACAGGCGGTTCAAAAGTTATCAGATCAAGAGTTAGAAATTGTTTGATGATAATGACAAATAGAGATTTCTATGTGTTTTTGATAAATTGGCAAAAATAATAACTTTAATGAATGTGTAAACCATAACTGACAGAAAGGAAGATGAACAATTGGGTTAGAATTGATTTTACGCCTTCTGATTGTAGTTAAAATGAATTTGGATGATACATCAAATTACAATGATTTAGGAGAATTATTGGATAGAGAAACTATTAAAATTTTGAAACGATTAAGGAAGAAGACTATGAAATTATAGAAGATAGATTTAATAGAACTTTTTAAGCTATTAAAACGAATTATTAGGAGAAGATTCATTTAAAAATATACTGAGGATAAAACATAAGGGAGCATTTTTAGTATCGGCATTTCAGGGTATTGCATCAGGCATTTACATGAATATTGATTATATAGAAAAAAATGAACCAGAGCCTTTGGTAGACAGAATAAGAAAGTTTTATGATACTGATATGTATATTGAAAGCACAAAAAGGAGCAAGAGCTGTACCACGATTTAAAGATTTGACACTTTTAGGAAAAGAGTTTTTCAGCAATGAAGATTAAAGATTTAACAAGCTTAGAAGGGAAAATAGATGATGAACTGACATGGAGAAAAAAAGAACTAACATCAATAAAAGTTGATGTTGAGTCATCTAGAACGAAAGAAAAAAGTGAACAATCTAGAGCTATAAGATCAGGTATTGCTATGTTATATGCACATTGGGAAGGTGCTGTTAAGTCAATAGCGGAATATTATTTGATATATGTTGCAGGGTTGAATTTAAAAATATGGAGAACTAAAGAACAATTTTTAGCTATTGCAATGAAGCATCTATTAGATGAATTTGAAGATACAAAAAGCATCTATTCATAATAAACTGATAGATGAAATTTATGCTAAAAAGAAGAATGTTCTCGTATTCCATGCAAGAATATAATTAAAACAGATAGTAATCTTAAAATGGATATATTTAAGGAAATTACTGCTACAATAGGTATAGATAATGATCCATATATGCTTAAAAATGCTGGTTGATCAGAGATTATTGGGAAATAGAAATAAAAATAGTACACGGAGAGAGGTTAGAGACACTGGCTGAATTTCAAATGCAAATGATTATATAGATTTACATGAAACTATCGTCGAACTAATAAATAATTTTTGCACAAAATATTAAAGAGGCAGCTAGAAATGAAGAATATAGAATTTAATAAAACTACCTTTCCATCTCTTTACCCATATACTTCTCATAATTTTTCTGATTTGATACAGTTCTTTCATATCGGATTTTGCAGAAGAATACTCTTGCATTAGGGTATTCTTTTTCATGCAATGAATCAAGCTCTTCAGAATATCCCTGGAGTTTGGAAGTTTTGAATAATGCTTTTTAGGTCTGAAATGGCATTTCTATAGAGTGTTATTTCTGATTTATGTTCTTCAAAAAGCTTTTATCAGATGGATCTTCTTATATTCCAGATAGATTTGGCGACACATTTTTACGGTATGAACTTGTTCCATAGTATTTGATAGAACTGAAATTTTCTTATCAATAACTTTGATTTCATTTTGTAGATTTTGCCTTTTATCTGCACTTTCCTTAATGAATTCATCAGTTGGGAGATAGACTTAAATCCCTTTTCACGCATCAAAAGTACAGTATCGGCTGCAGTTTTCAAATTATGTTTTTGTAGCCCAATACTCATAGCCTTTTGCTTGATTTTATCTTTTTTTCATTATTTGAAATATCTATAATATTTCCGACACGTTTTTAACAGCATAGGTTCTTTTGATTAGCATTATCTAAGATACGCTCTTTAATCTATCTTCTAGTATAATCTTTCCAATAGTCTTAGCTCTTGTAAATCTTTTCTTTGTCCCTGTGCTTAAATGCAATGTGTTTTCCATATTTGATCTCATAATCAAGGGCAGACATTCTCTTTATAAAAATCATCCCAATCTTCTGATTGTTTAATAGCTCCCATCAATATCAAATTGAAGCTTACTTTTCCAAGAAGTGCCTTTCTTAAATTGGTTATTTTCTATACCACGACTTACCATTAGTTTTATATTTCTTTCTATAAGTTTCGTAGAACTCATCAATAACGGATAGGTTATTTTTCTTTGCACAATTTATCGCTTTGATACCCAATTTGATGATAACTTCTCTTGTTGGATTGGTAGCACTTGCCTGCAACCATATTTACATTATTGAAGATGATATGGTTATGGATATGACCTTTGTCTATATGGGTAGTAAGTACGAACTCGTACTGATCATTAAGTATTCTCTTACAAAGTTCCATTCCAATTTGATGTGCCATTTCTGGTGTAGCTTCACCTGGTATAAATGATTGAATGAGGTGTCTTGCAAGTACAGTTCCACTAACTTTATTATCTTCTCTAGTCTTCATAAAAAGCAGTATGGGCAGTAGAAGCTAAAGCACTTATTTGTGCTTACCAATATTTTTCATCTGTCTTTTTTCTTCATTTGTTATATAGGCAATAGCAAGGTTAAGAGTGGATTTTATAGGATGTATTTTTGTGATTGCCACTTTATATGTCATCTCCTTGTCGGTAGTTTTTATTGAGTAGTAGGGAATGTATTTGCCATATTTCTTTTGAAAGATGTTCAATTTGAGATTGTATATCTTTTGATGTCATCGCTATAGATAACACCAGTAGAATTAACTCGTTTAGCAATTTGGTTTACACTACTTGCATACCCAAAAAGTAATCCTTGTATTTCTTAAATGGCTGAAAATCGACAACATAAATATTCTGATTCAGATACTATTTTCTTAAAAATGGTTCATTATTTTACACCCTTGCCATCTTCATTTTCTTTTCAAAAAGAGCCTTTTTCATCTTCTGTTAAGTTTATTTTCAGCTGTACATTTCTTAGTCTATTTGCCATTTCTATAACTTCCTTTCTTAAAGTATTTGGGGTCTTAGGGTTCTCCTAACAAGTTAAAATTGATAAAAAGAAGCAACTCCACGAGGAGCTGCTTCATCGATTTTTTTCGTAAGTGGGTCACACACTTACTGTGCTTGCTACAAAAGAATGATTTGTAAAACAAGCGTTAAGCGAGTTTTAAATATTAAATAAATTATAACACAAAAGTAGTGGTTTTTCTACAGTTATCTTGACAAATACTAAATTTTAATTTATTATTAAATACAAATTCAGTATTGAATAGAAAGAGGTGATAACGGCACAAGTATTAAAAGAAAAAGTTAGAAATAGAATACTGAAGACAGCGGAAAAAGTATTTTATAAAAAGGATTATAGAGGTGCCAAATTAACAGAAATTGCAAAAGAAGCAGATATTCCTGTAGCACTCATTTATACCTATTTTAAAAACAAGGAAATTTTATTTGATGCAGTAGTAGTTCTGTTTATATAAACTTCGAGTCAGCTTTTAATGAGGAAGAATCTTTGGAAAAAGGTTCTGCTTCTGAAAGGTTTGATGAGGTTGGAGAAAATTATATTCATGAACTTTTAAAAGAGCGTAAGAAGTTAATTATTTTAATGGATAAAAGCTCAGGTACTAAGCATACAGAAGCAAAACAAAAACTCATATCGCAAATGCAGGTTCATATTGAAGTAAGTTTAAAAAGACAATCGAAACAGGAATATGATCCAATGCTTGCCCATATTTTAGCCAGTAACTTTACAGAGGGGCTTCTTGAAATAGCAAGGCACTATCAAAGTGAAAAGTGGGCAAAAGATATGCTAAAACTTATTGCAAGGTGTTATTACAAGGGAGTGGAATCCTATAATAAGTTACTAAAAATAGACTTTGCGTAATCAGCAAAGTCTTACTTTAAACCTTAATATTGAATTATAATTCAATATTATTCAATTTTGAAAGGAGAGTTGTTCATGCCGGAAAAAGAATTGAGGAAAAAAGTGATTGGAAAAAATGGTTTATCCAATTTACTTCTTGCTTTAAAAATAGTATTTGATTTGATACCACAAATCTTACTTTGTATATTTGATTAGTTCTTTAATCTGCAAACAATATTAACGAAGGTAATTTAAAAGTATGTATTCTTGGGAATCTTTATATCGTTTGTATTAAAAGGCGTGTTTTACTATTTTGCAACAAAGGTTGCCCATGAAAAAGCCTATGAAAAACTGACAGAACTTAGGTTAGATATTATAGATCATCTAAAAAAACTAAGTTTAGGATTTTTCAAAGAACATAATACTGGAGAGCTTACCAATATCGTTCAACATGATGTAGAGCAAGTGGAAGTATACCTTGCTCATGGTCTTCCGGAAATAATGTCAGTTACACTTCTGCCTACCATTATTTTTTTGTAGCTATGATCTTTGTGGACTCATGTCTTGTTTCTTGAATGATTGCCGGAGTTCCACTCATGTATTTGGTAAAAGTTCTTTCACAGAAAACAATGGATAAAAACTTTTCGATTTACTTTAACCATGAAAACAAGATGAGAGAAGAGTTGATGGAATATGTAAAAAACATTTCTGTGATTAAGGCTTTTGCTAAAGAAGAGGAGATTAGTGAAAGAACATTAAAAACGGCAAGAGAGTATATTTACTGGGTTAAAAAGAGTATGGGAGCAATTACAATTCCAATGGGACTTATTGACATATTTATGGAAATTGGAGTGGTAATTGTCATGATTTTTGGGAAGTATCTTTCTTTATTATGGGAATATTACAACTCCCTAATTTTTATTCTTGCAATAATTTTATCATCTGCTTTTACTGCACTATAAGTAAGACAGCTACATTGCAACATTTTTTTCTATTGTATTTAAGGAAGCTCTAAAGGCGATTGGAAAAGTTTTTAACAGTTCCACTTCCAAACAAAAAGACAGAACAAGGTTTAGAATTTGGGAAATATAGAATTTAAAGATGTAATTTTGCATACGGAAAAGATTGCTTTGAGCTTAAAAATATCAATTTGATTTTTAAGAAAAACTAGCTTGAATGCCTTTGTAGGGCAAGCGGTTGTGGAAAGAGTACCGTATCTAATTTGCTTTATGGATTTTTGGGATGCAGATGAAGGACAAATACTGATAAATGGAAAAAGACATAAAAGAATATAGTCAAGAAAAACATCTCAATGCTGATTGGCAGTGTCGGGCAAGAAGTTATCCTTTTTGATTTTAAGCATTTTTGAAAATATAGCAATTGGAAAATTAAACTGCAACAAAAAGAAGAAGTCATAGAAGCAGCTAAAAAAAGCAAGATGCCATGACTTTATTTCAGCATTACCAAATGGATATGAAACACGAGTAGGTGAAATGGGAGTTAAGTTATCCGTGGAGAAAACAAAGAATCTCCATAGCAAGAATGATACTTAAAAAATGCACCGATTTTAATATTAGATGAGGCAATGGCAGCTGTTGATAGTGAAAATGAAAGACTAATCAGTGAAGCGATTGATGATTTAAGTAAGGATAAAAACTATCATTACAATTGCTCATCATCTAAATACGATTAGAGATTCAGACCAAATTATAGTTATGGATAAGGGTGTTGTTCTTGGATGCAGGAAGCCATGAAGAGCTAATGAAAAATGTGATTTTTATATGATATGGGTTGAAAGCTAACAGAACAAGGTAGATAGATGGAATTTGAAAGACGAAAGTCTTTCACGAGCAAGGAACGGAGTGGATTATGAGTGTACGGAGGTGGTAACAGAAAATGTTTAGAGAAATGTTAAAACTACTTACAAAAACCGGGAAGATAGATTTGATTATATCATGTATTCTTTGCCCCTTTTATGGACTAAGCTCCATAGCTATGATTGTTATCGTATTTTCTATACTGTTTCAGATATTTGATGGGACGAGTTTAGCAAGCTTATATAAATACTTTATTGCTATTGGATTACTTGTAGTCTTCAAAGGTATTTGTAACATGGTTGCGGATATGAAAAAGCATAGTGCAGGTTTTGATATTGTTCAGCAAATAAGAGAACGCATGATTATCAAATTAAAGAAATTCAGTTTGGGATTTTATACCAATGAACGACTTGGGGAAATAAATACAATTTTACACAAAGATGTTGATAATATGTCCCTTGTTGTAGGACATATGTGGTCAAGAATGTTTGGTGATTTTTTGATAGGTGCAGTCGTATTTGTTGGTCTTGCAAGTATTGATTTCAAACTTTCTATTATTATGGCTGTATCTGTTCCGATTGCACTTATCTTTCTATATCTGACAATTAAGCAATCTGAAAAAATAGAAAAATCAGAACAACTCAGCACTTCTGATATGGTTAGCCTATTTGTTGAATATGTGAGAGGAATACCTGTATTAAAGAGTTTTTCAAACAATAAGAGCTTGGATAATGAGCTTATGAATAAAACAAAGAAGTTTGGAGAAACAAGTAAATCAGCTTCAAGATTTAAGGCAAAACAATTATCGATATTTGGGTTTTTATTGGATATTGGATATTTGGTTCTTTTAACCTCTGGAACAATATTTGTTGTAAAGGGAAATCTTGATGTACTTAATTTTATTATCTTTGCAGTAATTTCAAAAGAGTTTTATAAGCCGATCGCTTCTATGGAACAACACTATATGTATTATGTTTCGGCGGTGGACAGTTATGAAAGACTTTCAAGAATTTTATATGCAGATGTAATACCGGATAAAGTGGATGGGATTGTTCCGAAAGATAATGATATAGCTTTTGAGAACATTGGTTTTTCCTATGAAAAAGATGAGTTCAAAATGGAAAATTTAAGTTTTGATATTGATGAAAAAACAATGACTGCACTGGTTGGTGAGTCAGGAAGTGGCAAGACGACGATAACTAACCTGTTATTAAGATTTTATGATGTGCAGCAAGGCAAAATTACACTTGGCGGTGTGGATATTAGAGATATTCCTTATGATGAACTTTTGGATCGTATCAGCATTGTTATGCAGAATGTTCAACTGTTTGATAATACGATTGAGGAAAATATCAGAGTAGGTAAAAAAGGGGCAACAAAAGAAGAAATCATCAAAGCTGCAAAGAAAGCAAGAATCCATGATTTTATTATGAGTTTGCCAAAAGGTTATGAAACTGATATTGGAGAAAATGGTGGGCTTCTTTCAGGTGGACAAAGACAGAGAATATCCATTGCAAGAGCGTTTCTGAAAGATGCACCGATTTTAATTCTTGATGAGATGACAAGTAATGTTGACCCTGTCAATGAGTCGCTGATACAAGATGCTATTACAGAACTTGCAAAGAATGGAACTGTACTTGTAGTGGCTCATCATTTAAAAACAATTCAAAAAGCTGACCAAATTCTCGTATTTCAAAAAGGAAATTTACTTGAAAAAGGAAAGCATGGGGAACTTCTTGAGAAAGATGGCTACTACACAAAATTATGGAAAGCTCAGTACGGGGTATAATCATGATTTTGTTAAAAGATGTTTCTGATGAATGGGAAGATGGGCGAACTGCTTTTAAAAATATCAATCTTGGAAATTAAAAAGGTGAATTTGTTTTTTACCTTTCAGGAAAAGTGGAAGTGGTAAAAGTACTCTGGAAGTGTAATGAATGGTCTTATTCCACATTATTACAAAGGCAAAATGCAAGGAGAAGCCTTTGCGTCCGGAAAAGATATAAGCAAAATTATCGCTTCATGAAATAGGGCGTATTGTAGGTACTGTATTTCAAGATCCAAGAAGTCAATTTTTCACGACAACGACAGATGAAGAAATAGCTTTTGGGCTTCAAACTATCTGCAAATCAAGATATGAAATCAAACAGAGAGTAGAAGAAGTATATGCAGAGCTGGATATTGAGGAACTGAAAGGAAAATCTGTTTTTGAATTATCAAGCGGGCAGAAACAAAAGATAGCTATTGCAAGCATCTATGCAATGAATCCGAAAGTTTTAATTTTAGATGAGCCTTCAGCAAATTTGGATATGAAAGCAACATTTGACCTATTTTTAATTTTGGAAAAATTAAAGAAAAAGGGAACAACTGTTGTTCTAATTGAACATCGTTTGTACTATGTAAAATCTTTATTTGACCGTTTTCTTTTGGTTAAAGATGGAGAGATTGCACAGGACTTGAGTCGGGAAGAAGTTATCCATCTTGAAGGGAAGTTTTGGGATGATAATGGACTAAGAACTCTTGAATTAAAAGAATACAGGATAAGTGAGAAGAAAGATTTATATCAATTAAATGATGAAAGTATCAGTGGGAAAGGCTTGAAATTTTGTTACCCAAGTGTAACTAAGGTTGGAAATAAGCAAAACCAATATATCTTAAATCATCTTGATTTCAATATGGAGTGTGGAAAAGCCATTGGTCTTATTGGGTTAAATGGTACTGGGAAAACTACTTTTGCAAGGGTAATTTCAGGACTTGAGAAGATAAAAGAGGGGAAAATATGGGCGGAAAAAGATAAAGAGTTGAATCGTAAAGATTTAATGGATATGTCATATTTTGTATTTCGTGATTCAGACTATCAGTTATTTTCGGGAAGTGTACTTGATGAAATGCTGCTTGGTATTTCAAAATTAAAGATAAAAAAGAAAATACCCAAAAGGCAAAGTCTATTTTGAATGTTCTTGGCTTAGATAAATATATAGATAAGCATCCGTTTGCTTTATCAAGAGGAGAAAAACAAAGACTGACAATAGCTTGTGGAATGATGAAACAGGCAAAAGTTTTTATCTATGATGAACCAACATCGGGTTGTGATAAGGACTCAATGTTTAGTGGCAAAAATTGATTGAAGAACAATTAAAAATGGGACAACAATTTTGGTGAGATAAGTCATGATTTTTGAGTTTTTAGCAAACACAGTGAGCAAGCCTGGATAATGGGAGATGGAAAAATAGAAACTGTTTTAGATATGAGTGAAAGTAATAAATTTCTCATATTAGACAAGATGAGAGGAGGTAGAGAGCTTGGAAGATAGAAAAACAGTCGATCCGAGAATAAAACTTACTCTACTTCCAATTGTTGGATTTACTAGCTTTTTTATAAGCGATACGATTCTACTTTTCGGACTGGTTGTCTTTGCCTTTTTCTGTATGTATTCAGCAGTATGTGGAAAAGAGCATTACGCTTTATCTTGTTTTTTGTGCTTTTATACTGCATAGAGTTGGGGCTTGGAAAGTTTTGTGAAGCAAGCATCGTATTTGCAATATATATGTTTATTTACTTTGCATCAAGAATGACCTTAATTGCTATGTTTGGCGGATATATAACAAAGACTACAAGTGTAAGTGAAATGCTTGAAGCGTTAAATAGAATGAAAGTACCAAGAAGCATTGGTATACCTTTTAGTGTTTTGCTTAGGTTTGTACCAACTATAAAAATAGAACTCAAGGCATTAAAAGAAAATATGAAGATTCGAGGAATCGTAACAAGCAGATTTTTCCCGTTGCTACATCCAATTAAATATATTGAATATACTGCTTGTTCCACTTTTTAATGAGAATGATTAGATTTCAGATGAACTGTCAGCTCTAGTACTCATTAGAGGAATTGATAGTGATGAGAAGAGGGTAACATTAACAGAATTGCGGTTTAGAAAAAACAGACTTAATGATTGGACTATTAGGGAGCTTTGATGATTGCTCTGTGATAGTAATACAGAAAATTTATTAGGAGGACTTTTATGAAAAACAAATTAAATGGTCGTGATTTTATTACAATCGGAATCTTTAATGCAATTGGAATTGTCATATACATGGCAGCCAGCTTTGCTATGGCAACAACAGTTATAGGAGGATTTATTGCTTCAGGAGTTAGCTTTATGATAGCTGCTACCGTTTATATTCTTATGGCTGTAAAAGTTAAAAAGAAGGGTGTATTTACAATATCAGGAACGCTTCTTGGTTTGATTGCGTTGTCAGGAGGACATTTGCCGCATGCAGTCTTTTGCTGTAATTGGTGGAACTATATGTGATTTGATTATAGGAAATTATGAGAGCAAGGGACGAATGATTATTGGATATGGAACATTTGCATTAGCAGATTTTTTAGGAACAGTAATTCCTGTGGAATTTTATTCGGGACAGCTTCTTTTGTGGAAAGAGCATCAAAATGGAAAATGAGCGAAGCACAAATAAATGAAGCATTATCTTATTTCAAAGTTTCGTGGGCAGCAGGATTTGGCTTGATAACTTTTGTTCTTGCTTGCATAGGAGCATTCGCTGCAATAAAGATACTCAAAAAGCATTTTGAAAAAGCAGGAGTGATTTAATCAATATTTATTTGTGAGGGGAAAATGGATTAAATAATGGAGGTAATTGCTATGTATTACTTAGGGTCTGTTATTCATATAGAAAAATGCATAGACCTCTTTGATACTGGTAATTATCTATAAGTTGTAAAATAAAGTGTCAGTATTAGCAAGATAATGATGAATAGAATTAGATAAAAAGAAATAAAAAGACATCGACAAGAAATATGTTATCGTAAAGGTTGCGAAACATAAAAACGAAAGGAATTTATTGCCTGATGCAAGTAAAAGTATATCAAAGAAAAGAAGAAAAGGTAAAACATCTAACAGAGGTAGAAAGAGCAAAAATAGAGACTTTGTTAAAAAGAAAAAGAACAAAAGCATATATAGCAAAAGAAATAGAGTAAGTGAGAGAACCATATATAGAGAGATAAAAAGAGGGATGGTTAGATTAATGGATTCAGAGCTTAGAGAAAAAGAGTATATGCTTATGATGTAGCACAAAATAGATATGAAGAAAATCAAAGAAAAAGGATGGATACCTAAAAATTGGTAGTAATCATAAGTTAGTAAACTTATGAAGCAAAAATAGTAGATGAAAGAGTTTCACCATATGCAGCAAAGTTTGCTAAAGATAAAGGGAATAGAAGTCAATATATCCTTAAAACTTTATATAATTATATAATGGAAATTTGTTTTTAAGACTTAGTAGAAGCAATCATATATAAGAAAAAGTTAAAAGCTGGTAAGAAGATTGGGAAAGAATAATAAAGAATGGTGAGAAAGTATAGAAATAAGAAACGAAGAGATAAATGCAAGAAGAGAACTCAGGTATTATGAAATGGATACAGTGGTATCAGGAAAAGGGAAAAAGAGTTGCTTACTAGTACTTACCGAAAGAGTAAGAGAAAAGAGATAATAAAGAAAAATAAAAAGATAAAGGCAGTAAATCAGTAATAGAGGCAATAGAAGGACTAAGAAGAGAATATAAATCAAAATTCAATAAAATGTTTAAAAAGTATAACAAGTGATAATGGAACAGAATTTAGCAATGCCAAAGCTATAGAAGAAAATGGGAATAAGATATTTTTATGCACATAGCTACTGCTCGTATGAGAGAGGAAGTAATGAAAATAATAATAAGCTAATAAGGAGATTTATTGAAAAAGGAGTAGATATAGGAAAATTGTAGCAAAAGAGAATACAGGAAATTGAAAACTTTATGAATAACTATCCAAGAAAAATGTTTGAGGGATTAAGCTCTAATGAGGTTTATAGACTTGCTTATGAAAAATTATAAGATACTGACATTTAGGATTGCAATTATAGAATAAACTTTTTGATAAAACTATTGACAAAATATCTGCTATAGTTATATTATAACAATATAAAGATTAGCACTCATATAGAGTGAGTGCTAATAAAGAGAAAAAGGAGGTGAGCTGATGGAATTGGATGATAGAAAAGTTAAGATACTAAAAACTATTATAAAGTCTTATATGGAGACAGGAGAACCGGTTGGCTCACGTACTATTTCTAAAATACTCTGACTTGAAGCTTAGTAGTGCAAACTATTAGAAATGAGATGAGCGATTTGGAAGAGATGGGTTATATTGTTCAACCACATACATCTTCAGGTCGTATACCTAGTGATAAAGGTTACCGTTTTTATGTAGATGAAATCTTAAAAGATAAGATAACAGAAGTTAGTGAGTTTAAGAGTGATGTCTTAGAGAGGTTGATAAGATAGAAAAATGTTCTTACAAGATTAGCTAAGATGATTGCTACAACACAAATTATACAACTATGATTTCCGCCCTAAAGTATCATAAGAATAAGATTAAGTTTATTCAACTTAGTAATATTGATACAAATAAATTACTTTGTAACAGTGGTAGAGGAAATATTATAGAATAGTATATTGAATATTTCTCCTTCGCTTAATGAAAAGGAGTTATTAAATCTAAATCTTTATTATTAATAATAATTTAGCTGGTTTGGCTATAGAAGAAATGATATACCGTTATTAATAGGCTAAAAAGAAGAAGCAGGAGTTTTAAGAGATATAGCAGAACTTATTTTGGAAAGACTCAGCTAAAAGATTTTGACAGTGCAGATGAGAATTTACAAATATATACTAACGGAGCAACAAACTTTAAATATCCTGAGTTAGCTGCAGGTGATAAAAGCAAGTGAGTTGATAGGGGCATTTGAGGAGAAAGAAAAGTTAAAAGAGATTTTAGTTGATGGCTTAGATAATAATCTGGAAGATAAAGGAACCGTATACAAGTTTATATAGGAGAAGAGCTACCTGTACAAGACTTGAAAGATTGTTCTCTTGTAACAGCAAACCACGAATTTGGTGCAGGAATAAGAGGAACTATAGGTATAGTGGGACCAAAGAGAATGGATTATGAAAAAGTTTTAAGAACTATTAGAACTATTATGGATCAATTAGAAGAAAAACTGAAGGAATAGAAAGGAGCTCCAAGTGGAAGATAAAAGAGAAGAACTTTCAGATGAGATAAATGAAGAGGTAATAGATATGCAAGTACAGAAGAAGATAGACTTGAAGAAGTAGCAAAAGGAAGCCGCAAAAGTAGCATCTATACTTGAGGAGGAAGAAAGAAAAGAAGAAACAGAGAGAAGAGAAAGACAGTAAGCTTGCTAAGATAGAAGAGTTAAATGATAAGCTTTATAAGAAATATGCAGAGTTTGATAATTTCCGTAAACGTACAGAAAAAGAAAACAAGCTATGTTTGATATGGGGTGCTAAGAATATAGTAGATAAAGCTTTCTTCCTATAATAGATAATTTTGAAAAGAGGCTTAAAAATCCACCGGTAGATGGCGAGGCAAAAATGTTTTTGACGGAATGGATATGATTTATAAGCAACTTATTAAGAATTTGGAAGAAGCAGGAGTTAGTCCCTATAGAATGTATAGGAAAAGAATTTGATCCTAATTTTCATAATGCTGTTATGCATATAGAAGATGAAAATGTAGGAGAAAATATAATACTAGAAGAATTACAAAAAGGATATATGTATAAAAGATAGCGTACTAAGATACAGTATGGTAAAAAGTAGCGAATTAGCGTATAGAATTTTTCCAAACTTAAAAGACTTTGTGCTTGCACAAAAAGACTATAAGTTTGGAAAATGAAACGGATATGAGTATGAAGCACCTTGCGAAGCAAGGAGCGAGAATCTGAATATACGAGCCAATACGAAGTAAGGGGCTTATAGGCTAAGAATAGTAAAAGACTTTGTGCTTGCACAAAAAGACTTATAAGTTTGGAAAAATGAACGGATATGAGAGTGGAAGCACCTTGCGAAGCAAGCGAGCGGAATACGAATATACGGGTCCATACGAAGTAGGGGCTTACATACGCTAAGAAGAAGAAAAAGACTTTTGTGCTTGCACAAAAAGACTTTTAAGTTCGGAAAATGAACGGATATGAGTATGAAGCGTCTTGCAGAAGCAAGGAGCGGGAATACTGATATACAGGTCCATACGAAGTAGGGGCTTATACGCTAATAAGAAGTAAAAGACTTTGTGCTTGCACAAAAAGACTTATAAGTTTGTAAAATGAACGGATATGAGATGAAGCACCTTAGAAGCAAGGAGCGGGAATACTGAATATACGGGTCCATACAGTAGGCTTATAGGCTAAGAAAATATTACATACTATCAATATATTTAATTTATAGATAGAAAAATTTAGAATAGGAGATTAAGATTATGGGTAAAATAATAGGTATAGATTTAGGGTACAACAAACAGCTGTGTAGCAGTAATGGAAGGTGGTAAACCGGGTAGTTATTCCAAATGCAGAAGGTGCCAGAACAACACCATCAATAGTAGCGTTTACAAAAACAGGTGAAAGACTTGTTGGTGAACCTGCAAAAAGACAAAGCTGTAACGAATGCAGATAGAACTATTTCATCAATTAAAAAGACATATAGGTACAGATTACAAAGTAACTATAGATGATAAGAGTTATACACCACAAGAGATTTCAGCAATGATACTTCAAAAACTAAAAAGCAGATGCCGAAAACTATTTAGGAGAAAAAGTAACCGAAGCAGTTATTACGAGTTCCTGCTTATTTCAATGATGCTCAAAGACAGGCTACAAAAAGATGCAGGTAAGATTGTAGTCTTGACGTTAAGAGAATTATTAATGAGCCAACAGCCGCAGCTCTTGCTTATGGTCTAGATAACGAAAAAGAGCAAAAGATTATGGTATAGGACCTTGGTGGCGGTACATTTGATGTTTCTATAATTGATATAGGTGATGGTGTTATAGAAGTTCTTTTCTACAAATGGTGATACTTTCCTTGGTGGTGATGATTTTGATAATAAAAATTACAAATTGCGTTGGTAGATGAATTTAAAAAGGCAGAAGGTGTAGATCTTAGTGCTGATAAGATGGCTCTTCAAAGATTAAAAGAAGTTGCAGAAAAAGGCTAAAAGAACTTTCTATCATCTACTACAACTAATATAAACTTACCATTCATTACAGCTAGGCAGAAGGACCAAAAGCAGCTTGATATGACTCTTACAAGAGCTAAATTTGATGAATTAACAAGTGATTTAACAGAAAGAACAGCTATTCTGTACAGAATGCACTTAAAGATGCAGGTATCACAGCCGGTGAATTAGGTAAAGTATTACTTGTTGGTGGTTCAACACGTATGATTAATGCTCAAGAAAAGGTTAAACAATTAACAAACCAAGAGCCAAGTAAAACTCTTAATCCTGATGAGTGTGTTTCATAGGTGCAAGTGTGACAAGTGTGGTAAGCTTTGCCGGTGAGGCTGGTGCTGGAGACGTATTACTTCGATGTAACACCTTTATCACTTTCAATAGAAACTATGGGTGGAGTAGCTACAAAGCTTATAGAAAGAAATACAACAATTCCTACAAAGAAAAGTCAAGTATTCTCTACAGCGGCAGATAATCAAGAGGCAGTTGATATACATGTGGTACAAGGTGAAAGACAATTTGCTAGAGATAATAAGACTCTAGGACAATTTAGATTAGATGGTATTTTACCTGCCAGAAGAGGAGTTCCACAAATAGAAGTAACCTTTGATATAGATGCAAATGGTATAGTTAATGTTTCAGCTAAGGATCTTGGAACAGGTAAAGAACAACACATTACCATTACTTCAGGTTCAAATATGCAGATTCAGATATAGAAAAAGCTGTAAAAGAAGCTGCGGAGTTTGAGGCTCAAGATAAGAAGAAAAAAGAGGCTATAGATGTAAGAAATGAAGCAGATTCTATGGTGTTCCAAACAGAAAAGGCATTAGAAGAAGTAGGCGATAAGATAGCTGAGGCCGACAAGACCAGTGTACAAGCGGATCTAAATGCTCTTAAAGACTTACTTGAAAAAGCTCCTGTTGAAACTATAACAGATGCTCAAGTTGAAGAAATTAAGGCAGCTAGAGAAAAACTCATGACCAGTGCACAAGCTCTCTTTACAAAAAGTTTAGTGAGAACGCACAAGCAGCTGCGGGTTCTACAAAATGATAATACAGGTGCTACAGCTAATCAAGCAGCTGAAGATGATGTTGTTGACGGAGAGTTTGAAAGAAGTATACAAAATACTGAGTTGAAAATATGAATGCAGGCTGTTTTTGGCCTGTACATTTTGTGATAATATATTTGAAAGAGGAACAAAATGGCAGACACAGAGATTATATGAGGTTCTTGGAATTGATAAAAATGCCGATGCGGCAGCAATAAAAGCATATAGAGCCTTAGCAAAGTTAAGTATCATCCAGATGCAAATCCGGTGATACAGAAGCGAAAAAGTTTAAAGAAGCTAGTGAAGTCATATTCTGTTTTAAGTGATGATGAGAAGCGTGCTAATTATGATAGATTTGGTCATGCAGCCTTTGAGGGGGGCGCAGGAGCAGGTTCAGGAGGTTTTGGCGGCTTTGATTTTTCGGGTGCCGACTTTAGTGATATATTCTCAGACCTATTTGGTGGTGGCGGTTTTTCGGGTGGCTTTTCAGGTTTTGGTGGTAGAAGTGCCAGAAGTAATGCTCCTATGAAAGGTGCAAATATAAGAACCGGAGTTACTATCACATTTGAAGAAGCGGTTACCGGTGTAGAAAAAGAGATCAATGTAAGCAATTATAAAGAAGAATGTGAAGTTTGCCACGGTACAGGTGCAAAACCGGGAACTGCTAAGGAAACTTGCCCTGACTGTCATGGTAGCGGTAGAATAGTATATACTCAGCAAACTATGTTTGGTACTGTACAAAATCAAAGTATTTGTCCAAAATGTCAAGGTAGTGGTAGTAGTAAAAAGAAAAGTGTGAATCTTGTCATGGAAAATGGCTATGTCTCAAGAGAAAGACATTTAAAGTAAAATATACCGGCAGGTAGATAGTGGTTTATCAATTAGAATGGCAGGTGGTGGTGAACCGGGTACTAATGGTGGCCCTAGAGGAGATTTACTTGTAGAAGTAATGGTTAGACCACATCCGTTTCTAAAAAGACAAGATGACAACATTTATTCTACAATTCCTATTAGTTTTGCAACAGCTACTCTTGGCGGACCTGTTCGTGTAAAAACTATAGATGGTGAAGTAGAATATGAAGTTAAACCGCGAACTCCAACAGATACAAGAGTACGACTTAGAGGTAAGGGTATGCCTAACGTTAGAAAATAAAATATACGAGGGATCATTATATTACTTTAGTTGTAGAAGTTCCAAAGAGTTCAAAATAAAGAACAAAAAGAAGCTTTATTGGCATTTGATAAGTTAATGAAAAATAAAAATAAATAAATATACTGAATAAAAAGAGATGGATGGACCATACCAACTATTAAACTTTAGACTAAAATTCTAAGCTTAGGGTATGGGCTCATCTCTTTTGTTTGATATTAATACTAGATAGAAAATATCTTGATAATAATCTGTACTAATATATAACTGTATTAGTGATTAACTACAGTTATATATTAGTACAGTTATTAGTTCACAAATATCTGAATTAAGGCTTGGTTAAAAATATATGACTAGTAAAATAGAAAGGAGCATATATGAAATATAAGTTTAATAACAGTATACCTATATACATCCAAATAGTAGACATAATAAAATCAAAAATTATTTCCGAGAGTATAAAACAGGTAGTACAATCTAGATGAAATGGCTTTTGAAATTTGAAATTATCCTAATACTATACAAAGAGCATGGAATTAGAAAATAGTAATCTGGTTTATAGCCAAAGAACTAAAGGAAGATTTGTTACAGAAGATGAGGATTTAATAAAAGAATTAGCCAGAGCAACAGAAATTATAGAAAGTTTCATAAAAAGTATGAAAGATTTAGGTTTTTCTAATGAAGAGATATTATCTTATTTAAAGAGAAAATTTTTAGGAGGCAAGAGTGATGGAAACAACAGTATAACGAATATATTCTTAAAATACGATCGGAAAAGAAAGTCCTATTCAAAAATGAGGCATTGAAAGGGCATTAACTTGGAGATAGAAAAACTCAAAGATAGTTGCCTTTACTCGGACCTAATTGTTGTGGTAAATCAACTCTTATAAAGTTGATAAACGGCTTGCTTAAAGCAGATAGTGAAAGGATTTTTGCTGATAATAAAGAGTTAGGTATAGAAACCAAAAAGTACATATCATATTTACCGGAAAGAACGTACTAAATAATTGGATGAAAGTAAAAAGATATTTTCAGCTCAAAGATTTTTACGAAGATTTTGATATGAAAAAGCATGCTGGAGGATTTATCTATAAATGAAGATGTCAGATTGAAAAACCTTCAAAAGGAATGAAGGAAAAAGTTCAATTAGTGCTTGTAATGTCCAGGAAATACAAAACTTTATATTTTAGATGAGCCTATAGCAGGTGTGGATCTGCCTAGAGAATATAATTATGAAATCTATATTAACTAATCTGCACTGAAGAAGCTACTTACTCATAATAACTCATTTAGTACAAGATATAGAAGGTATTTGTGATGAGATAGTAATGTTACTGGATGGGGTGGTAAAGCTTTAGAGGTGAGACAGATGCACTAAGACAGAATATTCTAAATCAATAGATGAGATTTTAGGGAGGTATTTTGCATGTTAGGAAAACTTATAAAATATGAATTTAAATCTTTGCTAAGCGATTTTACCACTTTATGCAGTTATGATAGCTTTTATTTCTGTAATACCAACAACAGATACTTTTAATGATGTAGGAGCTTTTGTTGTATTTTGGCTTGGTTGTTATAAGTACGAGTATATTTATAGGTTTGGCTATATTTATAATATTGAGATTTAATTCTCTTTATTTGAGATGAAGGTTATTTTGATGTTTACTTTGCCGCAAAGGTGGAAACTATTATACTATCAAAAAGCTTTAACTATGTTTTTATTATTTTATTGCAGGCTTGTCAGGTGTATCTTAGCATTATATTATTTAGAAGTGGACTTTTAAAAATTTCTTTGATTGGAACAATATTAGAGAATTTTATTGTAATGCTGGACATGGCAGAATATTACTATTATTTAATTCTTTTATGTTATGTATATTTAGTGTACCTGCTTTTATATTTACAATATATGCTTCAATCAGTGTGGGTCATATTATGAAAAAGGATATTAAAGTATATTGTAGCTTTTGTATTTTTATTTTCAGTAGTTCTCATATTTGTTTGGCAAGACTTGCATATATTTATTGATGCTACATATAATTTAAATAATTATATTTTTATTTCTGATAATTACAGTAGAAATATGAATATTGCTATACTTTTAGTCGATCCATACACATATAGTTAGAATAATTATAATGTTTACTATAACTACAGTTATATTGAAAAATAAGCTGAATTTAGATTAACTAGCTTTGATATATATACCTCTAGGTTATATTATAAAGTAGATGCTGTATAAGGTATCTACCTAATTTTAATAAGGGGATAAAAATATGATAATAAAAGTTGGAAAATAAAGGAGAGTTTAATATAGCCTTTTGTTGATAAAAATTTGGCTTGATATAAAATATAGGCTAGGGAGATTTTGAAGGTAAAAGGGTCAAAATTTAATAGTAGGAGAGGATAGATGCGTGTAGGGTCTTGACGAGATAGGCGATGAACACCTTGGATATAGGGAGGTCGGCTTTACACAGGAAAGCTAATTAAGAAAATTGGTGTAGATAAGGTAGATTTAGATTTGAGCTTGCTTTTATGAGGCAGATTTACCTAATTATTTACTAGGGTTTATATATGACTGTACATACAAAGAAAACTCTACAAATCAGATAAGAAAAAGAAGATGAGAATAAAGAAGTAGAAGTATTTATTAAAAATTCTTTTTGCAGATGAGAAGCAGAACTGAATATTTAGAAGATTATGTAGCTGAAGCTAAGATATTAGCTGAAAAATTTAATGCAGGCAGAAACTTTTGTCAATACACCTTCCAATCTATTATATCCATTAGAATTTGCAAGACAAATAGAAGAGTTTGTATCTGATAAGAATTTAAAAATAGATTACAAGATAGTAAAGCATGATGAGTTAGTATCTAGAGGTATGGGACTTATTAATGTTGTAGGAGAATCAGCAGATAATGAACCTTGTTTGGTTACAATTTATACATGGGAAATCCCGGCAGCGAAGAGATTTTTAGGTCTGGTAGGAAAAGGAGTTTAGATGGATACAGAGGATATTGTCTAAAACCCGGTGCTTCATTTACGATATGAAAGGGATATGGCAGGTGCGGCGGCAGTAGTAGTTTGTGCTTGAAAATCTATTGCACAAAGAAAGTTAAATATTAATGTAAAAGCCATAGTTCCTTTAGTAGAGTATAGAATATCTCGAGCTTCTTTTGTTCCTAGTGATGTTATAACTCTTATTCGGGAAAAACGGTTGAGATAATAAATACGGATGCAGAAGGTAGACTTATACTGCAGATGCTATAACTTATGCGATAAGAGATGAAAAAGTTACCAGACTTATAGATATAGCTACACTTACCGGAGCAGTGGTAGGTATGCTTGGACAAACTATAACCGGTGTTATGACCAACGATGAAGAAGAATTTTATAATATCTTTGATGCGTCAAGTTACTTTCTATGGAGAAAGACATTTGCTTTTGCCATATTATGATGAGCATGAAGAAATGATAAAGAGGAATTTTGCAGATATTAAAAATCTGGGAGATAAATTCTGTGGAACTATAACAGCAGGTTTATTTATGAAAGCTTTACAGAAGATACACCTCTGACACATTTTTGATATAGCAGGTACAAGTAAGATGGATAAGCCCGTATTCAGCTATGAAAGAAGCAGGCCCCACAGGTGCAGGGAGTAAGTTTATATAGTCTCTGCAGCTATAGCTGAGATTAAGCGAAGAAGAACAAATATTATACTTTGAAAATATTTGCTTATATAGTATATTTTGATTACAAAAATAAAATAAAAGCAGAGTAGACGAAAAATGCGTTAAGTGCCATTTTGAACGGGGAGTTGTCAGTGGACGAAAATCATATTGATACGATATTTTGGTCGCATCCCACTGCAGTAGAGGTTATATTTTAGTACCTTCTTTTGTAGCATGATAATTCTGCAAAGGAGGTATTTTTATGGATAATAAAAGAAATATTTTTCTTAGTTCTTTAGATGAGTTTAAAGATATAAGAACTGTAACTGTTAATGCTACAGCTTATAGCTATCAGTGTTATTTTTAGGCTATTTTACTATTAATATAGCAGGGTGGCAAAAATAGGCTTTTGGCCCATAACGCTATGTTTTCTGCTTACTTTTGGACCTGTAGTAGGTGCAAGCTTTGGTGCGGTTTCAGATGTAGTAAAATATTTAGTAAAGCCTGATGGAGTATTTTTATTGGTTTTACCTTAAATGCTATTTTAACAGGTTTTTATAAGAGGTAGTATACTTTTATAAAAAGAAGCATCTTTAACAAGAATTATAATATCAGAGCTTATAATAACTCTGCTTTGTAATTTGATTATAAATACTTATCTTATAAGTGTTTTACAAGGAAAGGCATTTATAGCCTTACTTCCACTTAGAATTACTAAAAATATGATTTCATTACCTATAAATGTATTGAGCTTCTATATCTTATCAAGAGCTTTTTCTACCAATAAAAAGATTGTTAAAGAGTGTATAAAAATAAACTATGAATAGTTTGTGAAAAATCAAATGGTAACTTATGAACTTGCCATTATAAAGATATATAATTAAACTAGTATCGAAAGATACTAGTTTTATTTTGAAAAATTCTACTAGATATATTTAGTAGGCTTATATATTTATAAGAAAAGAGAGATATATATGGGTTGTGATAGTAAATGTGGTTCTTGTGCTTCAAATCGTCTTCAAGAACGGCACCGCAGATAGACTTTAGAGAGAAATTACATGAAAGTTCAGCGTAAAGAATGTTATAGGTATAGTTAGTGGTAAGGGTGGAGTAGGAAAATCATCTGTAACTACTATGCTTGCAGTAAAAAAACAAGAAGAAAAGGTTTTAATGTCACTATAATGGATGCAGACATAATAGGACCTTCTATACCAAAGGCTTTTTGCATAAGTGGTGATGTGAGGTGCAGAAGAAAAATCTTATGTTGCCTGCAACAACTAATACAGGTATACAGTGATGAGTTCTAATTTATTACTTGCAAACGAAACTGATCCTGTTATTTTGGCGTGGACCTGTTACAGCAGGTATGGTCAAATCTTTTGGAAAAGAAACCTATTGGAAAGACATAGATTGTGATGTTTGTGGATATGCCGCTGGAACCGGTGATGTCCTCTTACTGTATTTCAATCTTTACCTGTAGAGGGTATAGTTATAGTAACCAGTCCGCAAGAACTTGTTTCTATGATAGTTGAAAAAGCAGTTAAAATGGCAAATAAGATGAATATTCTATACTTGGAATAGTAGAAAATATGAGCTATTTTAAATGTCCTGATTGTGCTTCTATACATAATATTTTCGGTGAGAGTCATATAGATGAAATAGCTGAGCAATATGGCATAGAAGTTCTTGCTAAGATTCCTATTAATCCTGAAAATGCAAGCTGTAGATAGTGGAAGTGTGGGAATATTTAGAGGCTGAGTGGTTAGATAGAGCAACAGATAAAGTTACTAATTTTAAACAACGAGGGCATATGCAATTAAATATAAACCCTGAAAGTGGATTAAATCGTTCTGTAGTACGAGTTCCGGATCTGCCACTGTTCCGGATGGTATGCTTTGATTATGCAAGACAATTTCAGCAATCTATGATGATGTATAGTTGTGCCATAAGAGAAGTAAAAACAAAACTGGAAGTATTAAATGATGAATTATCTATCAGAAATAAAAGAAATCCTATAGAAATGATAAAATCCAGAGTAAAAAGCCTGAGAGTATTATAGAAAACTCACTGAAGCGAGGTTTATCTTTAGATATAGACTCTATGATGACTAATTTAAATGACATAGCGGTGTTAGGGTTATTTGCTCTTTTTAGATGATATTGTGATATAGCTACTATGTTAATAAATCAAGATGATGTAAAGATCATAGAAATAAAAGACTATATAAAAACCCTAAACCTAATGGATATAGATCTTATCATATGATAATAGAGATACCTGTATTTTTTCAGATAAAAACAATTTGTGAGAGTTGAAGTACAGATCAAGAACTATTGCTATGGATTTTTGGGCAAGTGTGGAACATAAGATAAAAATATAAAAAGAAGTAGAAGGTGCAGAAGAGATTATAAAGGAGTTAAAAGAATGTGCAGATATTATCAGTTCTACTGATGATAGAATGCAAAATATTAGAAAAAGACTTGAGGGTGATAACAACTCTCATTACTGAACTTGACAAGTATTGTTTAAAGTATTATCATATAGCTATGTACAAAACGATGAAGAGAAGAGTAGTATATTTAGAAGAATACAGAGAAGAGGTGTTTGGTGCAAGCCTTGGCATTCTGATATATGAAAACCGGCTCTGAGTGGCTTTAATACAGCCCGTTGATTACGTTATAATCTTAATTAAGAGGTGAAAACAATTAGGTGGAACCGCGGTAATATATCGTCCCTAGATATAAAAAGTATCTAAGGGACTTTTTGTTGTTCCTTAGATAAGTAGATTAGTAAGGAGAGGAAAGATGAAAATTACGTTAAAAGATGGCTCAGTAAAAGAATATGAGAGTCCGTTATCAGTATTTGATATTGCAAAAGATATAAGTGAAGGTTTAGCTAGAGTAGCTGCAGGAGCAGAGTTGGATGGAGAATTTGTAGACTTGAGAACTGTAGTAGATAAGGACGCTAACTTAAATATAGTTACTATAAATGACGAAAAAGGTTTAGGAATAGTTAGACATACTGCCAGTCATATTTTGGCACAAGCTGTAAAAAGAGTATTTCCTGCATCTAAACTTGCAATGGGTCCAAGTATAGAAAAATGGTTTTTATTATGATATAGAGCATGAGCCATTCTCAAGAGATGATCTTGATAAACTGAAGCTGAAATGAAAAATTATAAAAAGAAAATATAAAGATAGAGAAATTTGAACTTCCAAGAGCAGATGCTATTAAATTTATGGAAGAAAGAAATGAGCCTTATAAAGTAGAGCTTATAAACGATTTAGCGGAAGATGCTATAATCAGTTTTTATAAGCAAGGTGAGTTTGTAGATCTTTGTGCAGGAGCGCATATACTTAGTACAAAGGGAGTTAAAGCATTTAAACTCATTTCTTCATCTATGGCTTATTGGAGAGGTGATTCAAATAAGGCGCAGCAAAAAGAATTTATGGTACAGCTTTTAATAATAAAGAAGATTTAGTTGCTTATCTTGAGCATTTAGAAGATATTAAAAAGAGGGATCGTAATAAGCTTGGTAGGGAAATGGAGTTATTTGCACTGTAGATGTTATAGGTCAAGGTTTACCACTTTTACTTTCCAAAAGGTACAAAGATGGTAATGAAGCTTCGTAGATGGATAGAAGATATAGAAGATAGAGAATGGGGCTATGTTAGAACAAAGACTCCTTTAATTGCAAAGTCAGATCTTTATAAAATAAGCGGACACTGGGATCATTATAGAGACGGTATGTTTGTTCTTGGGGATGAAGAGGTAGATAAAGAAGTATTTGCATTAAGACCTATGACTTGTCCATTCCAGTATTATATACAAAAATTCTCAAAAGTCATATAGAGATTTGCCATATAGAATGGGTGAAACATCTACTTTATTTAGAAATGAAGATTCAGGAGAGATGCATGGTCTACAAGAGTTAGACAATTCACAATAAGTGAAGGACATTTGGTAATTAGACCTGACCAAGCAGAAGAAGAATTGCAAAATTGCTTGAATTTAGCTATACATGTTCTTGATACTTTAGGACTTAAAGATGATGTAACATTTAGACTTTCAAAAATGGGATAAGAATAATAAAGAAAAATATCTTGGAGATGATGCTTATTGGGAAAATACACAAGCGGCTCTTAGAAAGATTTTGGTAGATAAAGATTTACCATTTAAGGAAGCAGATGGAGAAGCGGCTTTCTATGGTCCAAAGATAGATATACAAGCTAAGAATGTATATGGTAAAGAAGATACAATGATAACAATACAATTAGATTGTGCCATAGCTGATATGTTCGATATGTATTATATAGATAAAGATGGAGAAAAAGAAACGTCCTTATATTATACATAGAACCAGTCTTGGTTGTTATGAGAGAACTCTTGCTTGGCTTATTGAAAAATATGCAGGTAAGTTCCCAACTTGGTTATGTTCGGAGCAGGTGAAATTCTACCTATTTCAGATAAAGTATGCGGCTTATGCAAATGAAGTTAGCTCTTTTTGATAATGGAGTTGACGTAACAGTTGATGAAAGAAGTGAAAAGATAGGCTTTAAGATAAGAGAAGCAAGACTTAATAGAGTTCCATATATGTTAGTAGTAGGAGAAAAAGAAGAGCTGATAAAACAGTTTCAGTTAGAAGCAGATTTGCCGGAGATGAAGGTATAAAATCTATAGATGCTTTTGTGAGCAGATTTGCAAAAGAAATTCGTACAAAAGAGATAAGAAAAAGAAGAAGTAGTAGAAGAAAATAAATAAAAAGTTTTATAATAATATTTTTGATTGATTATGAAACTTGAGATACTAGAAATGCTCAGACTTAATAGTCCGAGCATTTTCAGTATAGCTTTTTAATATCTCTTTGTTTTATATACTTGTTATAGCTTATCTATAGTAGTATAATAAAATGAAAAATTGAAACTCTTAAAAGAGATAAAATAGAAAGTGTGAAGGATGTACTTTTTCAGAAGATTTTATTGAAGAAGTAATAGCCAAAAATGATATTGTAGATGTTGTATCTCTATGTAAGAATACAGAAAAAGGAAATAACTATACAGGTTTATGCCCTTTTCATAATGAAAAGACCCCTCTTTTCTGTATCTCCCTACAAAGCAAATATATTATTGTTTTGGTCTCACAAAGGTGGAAATGTTATACAGTTTTTAAAAAGATTATGAAAATTTTACTTTTTCCGAAGCAGTAGCGAGTTGGCTAAAAGAGTCGGTATGGATTTGCCTGAAGATCAAGGGATACAAGATAAAAAGTTCAGATATAAAGCAAACTTTACAAGAAATAAATAAATTAGCTGCTACTATTTTACTCATCAATTAAATTCAAAGAATGGGGAATATGCTAAAAAGTATTTTTCTTGATAGAGGACTTAGTGAGAACATAATCACAAGTTTTGGACTTGGGTATTCAAATAAAATAAAAGATGACTTATATAAGTATTTAAGTCAAAAGCTTATACTGATGATATATTAAAAGAGTGGATTAGTAACTATAGAAGAAAGAGGTGCCAGAGATAAATTTTTAATAGGGTTATGTTTCCTATTTTAGATAATAATAATAAAGTTATAGCTTTTTGGAGGAAGAGTTTTAGGTGAGGCATGCCCTAAACATCTAAATTCACCGAAACCAAACTTTTCGATAAAAGTAAAACTCTCTATGCTTTTAATTTTGCAAGAACAACAAAAAGATTATTTTTATTCTTTGTGAAGGATATATGGATGTTATAGCTTTTACATCAAGCAGGTTTTACTAATGCCATAGCAGCTTTTAGGTACAGCATTTAATCCCTAATCATGCAATACTTATAAAAACGTTATGTAAGTAAGATTGTTCTAAGTTTTTGATAGTGATGGGGCAGGTATAAATGCGGCAAAAAGAGCTATACCTATATTGAAAGATGTGGGAATAGCTACACGAATATTAGATTTAAGACCATATAAGGATCCTGATGAATTTATAAAAGCACTTGGAACGGGTGAGTTTGAAAAAGAATAGAAAATTCAAAAATTCATTTATTTGGGAAATTGAATTACTACAAAAAAATTATGATTTAGCAGATCCTGAAAGTCAGACTAGTTTTTCATATAGAAATTGCTAAGAAATTATGCGAGTTCGAGTTTGGACTTGAAAGAGATAATTATACACAAGCAGTTTCCAGAGAATTTATGATAGATATTAATAATCTCAAAGCCTTAGTTATAAGTCTTGCAAGAGGTGTAAGTATAAAAAGAAGTAGAAGAAAATAGAAATACAAGAAGAAAGAAGATAGATAAAGAGGATAATTTACTAAAAAGCCAAGCTCTACTTATTACTTGGATGATAGAAGATAATAGCTTAATAAATACAAATCAGAAAATATATAAAAAGTAGAAGATTTTAGTGATGAGGCTATATAGGGATCTTTTAGAAAAAGTATATGCTGATTATGATGAAGGTATTCTAAATCCGCTAGGATGATTAATTATTATATGGATGATGAAGAAAAATCAAAAAGAGTAGCTAAAATTTTTAATACGAACTTAAATGATGACAACACCTGGTAACGATAGAAGTATTACATAAATGAAACTATAATAAAAGATTAAACAAGCTAGTTTAGAGGATAGAAAGCAAAAGACTGTAGATGCTGTCGAAATTATAGAAATTGCAAGAGAAAAGGAAGAACTTAGTAATCTAAATATTAGCTTTGACTAGGGGAAGCTATGGGTATAGAGGAAAGCAAGCTAAATGATGAGACCAAATTTAGAAAAAGATTTGACTGATGATGAGGACTTATTATTATTTGAAGGAGTTTTAGAAGAGAATATAGAAGAAGAACTGATAAAAGGCTGATTTTTATGAAGAATTTGAAGTAGATGACCCTGTACGTATGTATTTAAAAAGAAAATAGGAAATATTCCTTTGCTTAATCAAGAAGAAGAAATAAAACTTAGCAAATAATATAAAAATCAGATAATAAAGAACTGTTGAACTTTCTAAGAATAGGCTTGCAGAATCTAATTTAAGGTTGGTTGTAAGTATAGCTAAGAGATATATAGGTAGAGGTATGAATTTCCTTGATTTTGATACAAGAAGGAAATGTAGGTTTACTTAGAGCTGTTGAGAAGTTTGATCATACAAAAGGGTTTAAGTTTTCTACTTATGCAACTTGGTGGATTAGACAAAGTATAACAAGAGCTATAGCTGATCAGGCTAGAACTATAAGAATACCGGTTCATATGGTGGAAACTATAAAATAGATTAATTAGAACTCAAAGGCAAATGGTTCAAGAACTGGGTGAGAGAGCCAAATACTGGAAGAATTAGCAAAAGATTTGGTATACCTGAATATAGAGTTAGGAGATATTTGCTACATCTCAAGAAACGATTTCTATGGAAACTCCTATAGGAGATGAAGAGGATTCACATTTAGAAGATTTTCTGCCGGATAAAAAATTCAATTCTCCTGAGAATTTAGTTTCAAAAAGTATTTTACATGAGCAAAGTCTTACAAGTGATTGAAAGCCTAACAGACAGAGAAAAACAAGTAATAATTGCTAGATTTGGTTTGATTGATTCCAGACCAAAAACTTTGGAAGAAGTGGGGAAAATATTTGGAGTTACCAGAGAAAGAATTAGGCAAATAGAAGCTAAAGCTATAAGAAAACTTAGAAGTCCGGGTAAATCAGGAAAACTTAGAGATTTTTTGGAGGAATAGTATTGAACTTATCAAAGCGTTTAGAAAGACTTACAGATTTTTGTAAGCTTGAAGGAAATATATTAGCCGATATAGGTACAGATCATGCTTTTGTACCTATTTATCTGGTAAGTGAAAATAAGGTACCGACTGCTATAGCTATGGATATAAATGAAGGGCCTTTAGAAAAGGCAAATAGAAATATAAGATCAAAGTCGCTTGAAAATAAAATAAAAATCAGACTATCCAATGGACTTGACAAGTTGGAGGCTTATGAAGCAGATACGATACTCATAGCAGGTATGGAGGAGAACTTATTGTAGATATTTTAAAAAGAGGAGATAATTTAAAAATATACTACAAAGATATATACTAAGTCCACATTCAGAATGGTTCAAATTAAGGAAGTTTTTAAGAGAATAGCTATAAAATAATAAAAGAGATATGCTCATAGATGAAGAGTAAGTATTATATAATAATTAAGGCTGTTTTTGAAAAAGCAGTTAAGTCTTAGTGAAAAAGATGAGTATTTAAAATATGATATTTGATGGTGAATATCTAATAAAGAGCTAAACATCCTATTTTAAGACAATTTTTAAAAATGAAGAGTTAAATACAAAAATAGATATACTAAATAGCTTAAAAAGGACACAAAAAGGTGAAAAAGCTTTTGGAAGAAAGAATTAGAAGATCAAGTTGGACTCATGAAGAGGTGCTTTATGAAATGCAATAACTTACTTAATAAATTGGAAGAAATTATGCGCTTGCAGCTTAGCTATGGATTGGGATAATGTCGGCCATTGATTGGAAGTGAGAAAAAGGAAATAAATAAGATATTAGTAGGCTTGGATTTGACAAAAGAGTTACTTTGATAGCTATAAAGAAAAAGTGGATTCTATTATAACACACCATCCACTAATATTTTCAAAGATAAATAAAATTACCGATAGTACAGGCTTGGGAATAAAAATTATAGATTTAATTAAAAAGCAACATAAGCTACATAGCTATGCATACAAATTATGATATAGCACCCTAATTGTATGACCAAGGCGGAGTTTTTCTAAACTTAATATGGATTTTAAAGAAGTATTGAAGAAACAAATATATTTGATAATAAGTCCGGTAGGTATAGGGTATATCAAAAACCTGATAAACCTATGACTTTGAGAGAAGTGGCAAAAGATAATAAAAGATAAACTTGCTTTAGAAAAAGACAGTAGTATACGGAAATTTGGATGAAAGCTTTGATAAGATAGCTATTTGCCGGTTCGGAAAAGGAGATGTATAAAGAAGCAAGAAAGAAAGTGTAAAAGCTTCTCATAACAGGAGTATAACTCATCATGAAGAGCTTGGATGCAATGAAGAGGGTATAAGTATAATAGATGCGGACATTATGGAATTGAAAAAGGTTTTTATAGATGATATAGAAAATAAGCTAAAGGATATAGATAATACTTTTGATATTATCAAGTATTATAAAGAGGAAGAAGTTTCATCTAAATATAGACTTCGGAGGTCAGACTATGGATAGAAGAAGATAGAAAGAAGTATAAGTATTTTATTGTTTAAGGCGATATCAGATTTATATGGAAATGATTACTTAAAAAGAAAGTTAAAAATAGAATTTTCCAGTGGAAATGGTGTATATTTTAGGACTGATTTCAAAATTGAAAAAGCTATATTGGAAAAAGATTAAAGATAAAATTAAAAAACTTGGATAAGAGATGATTTATATATAAAAAGGAATCTATGAGAACAGAGAGGCTATAGATTTATTTAAAAATTTAGGATATGAAGATAAAGTAAAGGTATTAGCCTACAGAAAGAAGTTCATATATAAATATTCATAGTTTCGAAGGATATATGATTACTTCTATGGTTCGCTTGCAGCCAGGAGAATTGGGAGAGTTCTTGTTGGAAGGCTATAAGATGGGTTTATTCTCGTTGTGGGAAAAGAAAATGAAAAAGAGAGATTTTATTCCTAATACTAAGGTTCATGAAAAACTGGAAGAAGATGCAACATATTTGTCAAATATGAGCATAAATACAGTAGCTGATATAAATGAATTTTTGCTGAAACACTAATGATTTAGATTTTAGTTCAAGAATATATGGAGAAGAAAAATGAGGAGATATAACTCAGATATAATCTGAGAGAAAAATATAAATTTGTTATGATAGCCGGTCCTTCATCTTCAGGAAAAACAACTTTTTCTAAAAGACTTGCAGTACATTTGAAAGCTAACGGTTTAAATCCACACACAATAGGGAGTTGATAATTATTTCAAAAATAGAATAGATACGCCTAAAAATGAAGATGGATCAGCATAATTTTTGAAACAATAGAAGCTCTTGATGTTGAAAAAGTTTAATAAAGATGTGCTTGCTTTTAATTAGAGGTGAAGAAGTAGAAATACCCTAGATTTAATTTTATAAGTGGAGAAAGAGAATATAGAGGAGATTTTCTTTTGCTTGATGAAAAGATGTACTGATGGTGAAGGTACATTGTCTAAAATGATAAGATGAGCTATAAATTGAATAAAGATTTTAAGTTTTAGTATATATAAGTGACTCTAGTAGTTTAAATATGAGATAGACATAATAGAATAGCTACAACAGATTTAAGAATAATAAGGACGTATGGTAAGAGATGCAAGAACTAGAGAGCCGGTTCAAAAAGACCATTTCCATGTGGAATAGTGTTAGAAAAGGAGGAGGAAGATATATTTTGCATATCAAAATGATGTAGATGCAATTTTTAACTCGGCTCTTTCCTATGAATTACCTGTTTTAAAAACTTATGTAGAGCCTTTACTGTTTAGTGTAGATAGAAGTAGTAAAGAGTATGAAGTGGCTAAAAGATTATTAAAAATTTTTAGATTATTTTAGCTATACCTGGCGATAGTATACCAAATAACTCTATAATTAAAGAATTTATAGGTGGAAGTTGTTTTCAGTATATAAAATATGTTAAAATTTACTACAGAGCAAAAACATGCGAATCGCGGCTATAAAAATGAAAAAGTAGTGCCTTTAGTTGTCCATTTATCTAAAGTAGCGAAGAATTTATTTATAGGTGAGGAAAGTCCGGCTCATAGGGCAGGGGTGCCAGATAACGTCTGGTAGAGGTGACTCTAAGGATAGTGCAACAGAAATATACCGCCACTTTGTGGTAAGGTTGGAAGGGTGGTGTAAGAGACCACCGCCTCATAGGTAACTATAGGGGCATATGTAAACCCCACTCGAAGCTAAGACCAAATTAAACTAAAAAGCTGCCCGCAAGGTTTAGGGTAGGTTGCTTTGAGCTTATTGGTGACAACTAAGCCTAGATGAGATGATTGTATAATACATAACCCGCCTAGTTTTTGCTTCATAAAAAGCACCTTAACTGGTGCTTTTATTTTATATAAAACAGTTTATATTATAAATATCACTAAGATTGATAAAAAGAATATTATGGTATATATTTAATATGTAACATTTGTTACGTATTAAAATAAGAGTATTTGATATTATATATATAAAAATAAATTTTGGAGGTACTTATGGGTGCATTTTTAGGACCAATACACTATTGAGCTTTTTAATAAAAATTAAATTTGAGAATGATTTTCATAGAGAAGTATTAGCTTTAGCGAAAGAAAAATCTTATGCTTTGATACTTTATCCGGTCTTGATGAAGTTTGTGGAAAGTTAGAAGAGGAAATTCTGGAAGATTTAATAGATGGAATGAATATTACGGCTGGTTACAAGAAAGAGTAAATGGTAGAAGAAAGATTGGCACTACTTGTAACCTATACTGGCTGAGGATGAAAGCAGAAGAGCGGAAATCTTAAAATTAGCTTTCCAGTATGGTAAAAAGATATGCTTACAAAGGAAATAGTATAGAAGAAGCCTATGAATTAAAGTAATCTATGTTAAATGGTATGCCTTGCGATAGAGTTATAGCAATAGAAGAAAATACTGAGAGATAGAATGGTTTTAACTCAAACAACGGATACGCAGGAAAATATTGGACAAAGTATATGGGAGATGTTAAGAACTATCAAGCTATTAGAAAAAATATTATAGCGGGTATTTTTGAAGATTCGGGAGTGGAATTTTTACCTGTGCAGGGTAAGCCAAGTTTTGAGCTTAGAAAGAGAGTGTAAATGTTTTACGGTGTAGAAATACTTTAATGGCAGAACATGAAAATATAGTTCGCTTTGCCGATATTATGAAAATTAAATGTTGCAATGTCTTAGAAGGTGAAGTGTTGATACTAAACTTTTTAGAGAAGCTATAGATTTTGTCAGGAATTATGCAGATAAGCATCATCATGGAAAAGAAGAACAAATACTTTTTGAGCGTATGCTAGCTAAGTTAGGTCCGGTTGCCGAAAAATTAGTTAAAATGGGAATGTTGGTAGAACATGACTTAGGAAGATTATATATGACAGAGCTTGAAGCTGCATTAAATAGATATGATGAGAATAAAAATACTGAAAATAAATTAGATATATTAACTCAATATGACAGGATATATTGATCTATTAAAAAGACATGCCGGAAAAAGAAAAATGCAGTTGTTTTTCTCTTTTGCTGATAGAAGTCTTACAGATGAAGATAAAGCTTATGTAGACGAAAACAAAAGAGTTTGAGGAAGATAAGGAAAAGTCTGAAAAAGAGATTATTATATGACATGGTTAGATAAGTTATAAGCTTTTAGTATAATATTATATGTAACATAAAATACTTTGAAATATATAAAATTTTAATAGATATTTTAAAAAGTCGTTTATAGCCTTAGATATAAGCGACTTTTTAATATGAGAAAGATATATTTTATTATACAAAAAGTTGCATTGAATATTAAATGAAAAACTTTAAATTAGTGATTATTGATAAAATTATTATATGATGATATGATAATAAAAACAAAAGGAGAATATGAAGTGTATATATCAAGGTATAAAAATGGAGATTGAATAGTAGTTGTATTTATATTGCTGTCTTGCTTTGAAAGTAGTTGTGGATATAACTGAGAGTGATCTTCTCATTAGTGGTGTTAAATAGAGTAGACGTTGGGGGCATTGATATGGACTATCTATATGGTTTTATAATTGATATTTTTATACTTTCAATTTTTGCTTGTTTATATAGAAATATAAAAGCTGATGAGAAACTTACAAGGATAGGGATCCCTATTCATCACTTATATTGGTTATAAAGCTATGCTATTAAAATTTTATTGAATTTTATTTTTGTGATATGTTTTAATAATATTAGGAATTATTCAAATATTATTACACTTATAATATCAATTTTGTTGTTTTTAGCATATTATATCTATAGAAAAAATAAAAATAGTATTTTTAAAAATAAGATATATAGTATAGAAAATTTAAAACAAAAAGTCGTTTGGAACTTATGCTCGGAACGACTTTTTTCTGTTGATATAAAATAAATCTCTTTTATTATCTGATTATAGAGTTAAAATTAGCATTGGAGATAGAAAAATTATAAAAATATTACGAAAATGTACAAGATATAACAAAATCTACATATTTGTAAATAATATTTAAGGTGTAAAAAGTATGAAAGTATGGTATAAATATAATTAAGATACCTAGAACAAATATTCATATATTTGTATTCTATAAATTTGAGAGGAGAAATATAAAATTACTATATAGAAACTATGTCAGATAGAAAAAAGTTATAATAAAAGTTACAGATTTGTATAAATTTTTATCAAGCTAGGAACAACTAAAAGTACATGCTTTTAGATGGACTTAGCTTTGATATATATGAAGGTGAGTTTGTAGCAATAATAGGACCTTCAGGTTCAGGAAAATCAACACTACTAAATATGTTGGCAGGCTGAGAAGCCATCTAAGGGAGAAATTATAATAAATAATCCCATATGAGAGAAAATGAGTGAAAAATCAATTAGTTGGTTTTAGGAGAAATAATGTAGGCTTTATTTTTCAGTCATATAATTTAATACAGACTATGAATGCACTTGATAATGTAGCTATGCCACTTATGTTTAGGGGTATAAGTCATGAGGAAAGAACAAATATAGCTAAAAAATATTTAAGTTTAGTAGGCTTGGAAAAGCAGATGTATCATAAAGGAAATGCTATGAGTGGCGGTCAACAACAAAGAGTAGGTATTGCCAGAGCACTTGCTATGACACCTAAGATTATATTTGCCGATGAGCCAACAGGTAACTTGGATACAAAGACTACAGCTGAAGTTTTGGAACTTATGCAAAATATAGTTAGAGATACAGGGCAAACTCTTATAATGGTTACTCATGATGCCAAAATAGCCGGTTTTGCAGACAGGCAAATAAGAATAGTAGATGGTAAAATGCAGGCGGATGATGATGACGAAGCTTTTAGTCTATAGATATTGAAAGGATATGGAGATGAATTATATAAAAATACTTATAACACTTTAGCAGCATACTTGTTTTTATCATCATCTAGTATTAATACTAAAGCTGCACTGTGTTAATACAGCTGATAATACCACATTTACAAACAAGTATACCTACCCGGTATAACAGGAAAGTCTATGAATATTGCTTTTACTTTCACAGCGGATAGAGATTATGAAAATGCTATATAGGTCTCTGCTATGATGAAGATATAAAATTCAAGTCCGGAGCAACAAAAGACAGATGTAAATACTTGTCCTTTTTGAAACAGGTAAAGATACTTTTTGAAAGAAAAATATAGGAAAAATAAAATCAGGTCATTCTAAAACTGTTGTATTAAATGCTAAAGTAAGAAAAGATATCAGAAGGATATTATGTTGTACAAGTTTATGCTTTCAGATAGTAAAAGAGGGTGGAAGCAGGGTGAGCAAGAATATATAAATATTTGAGTTAAAAAGCGGCAGCTGAAAAGGAAACAAAAAGAAGAAGTGAATACAGCTACTTTTTGTTATAGGGAGAAGGACAACCTACCCTAGCGGAAAATATCCTAATGTTATGAATTTTAGCTTAAATCTTAGAAATAGAGGTAAAATCACAGCTCAAGATGAAGTTGTATCTATGGTTATGGATAAAGATCCTACAGTATTTCCTTTTGATATAAATAGGAAGCAATTATGATAGAAAATTTGAGAAAGATAGAAGTAATGAAACAGTATCTCTTGATTATAGTTTTGCAATAAGAAAAAGAAGTGTATACAGGATATTATCCGACAAAATTAAAATAAGCTATACAAAAGAAAGTAGCACAGGAGAAGTAAAACTGCTGAATCCGAATTTTATGTGAGATGTTACGAATAAGGAAAAAGAAGATAAGGCTAGTGGAGAATTTAATCAAAATAATAGAACAAAATCAAGATTAATAGTTGAAAGTTTTACTACCACTCCTGAAAAAGTATTAGCAGGTGAGCCCTTTTTGAACTTGTCTTAAAGATGAAAAATGCTTCAAGTAGTATAAATGCAAGCAATATATTATTTGCATTTGAGCCTGAAAATAGATACAGTCCGTTTTCTCGTTGGAAAAACGGTTCAAGTTCAGTAGTAGTAATTCTTTAGCTGCAGGTGCAAGTACAGAGATAAGATTGAAATGGTATCAAAAGCCTGCAATAGAGCAAAGATCATATAGTTTAAAAATAAATGAAAAATTTGACTCTCGGAATTTAAAAATGCAGAAGAATCAGTAAATATAGATATACCTGTACATCAATTAGCGAAATTGAAAATAGGTACTTGATCTTGCCCCAAAGCGATATAAAAAGTAGGAGAAGATATAAATGTAACTTTCCTATAAATAATACAGGAAAGGTTCTTCTATATAATGTAAAGTAAATTTGAAGCTCCTATTTACAACGAGTTTATGTTGGAAATATTAAGCCCGTGAAAACAGGAAATGTAGATGCTATGTTGACAGGTATAGCTACTAGTGGTGGAGAATCAGGAAAAGTTAGAGTTAGTTATGAAAAATGATGCCGGAGAAGTATCTACAGAGAGAAAGAAATGAGTTATTCCTGTAAATGAATCTAATAATACAGATGAAAAACTGTAGCTGACTGCGACAAAGGAAAACAGAACCTGATGTTAAGGAGTTAATATATTTGTAAAAGTAGTTTAAAATTTGTTATTCGGCAATTGTTATAATAGCGTTACTTATGTTTATTATAAAAAGTTAAAGTAAGAAAAATAATGGAGAGCTTTAATGAAATTTATTGACTTACTAAAGATGAGTATAGCGAATCTAAATAGACGGAGTTAAGAACCAGCCTTACTGTTTTGGGAGTTATTATAGTGTACAAACTCAGTTGTAACTATAGTATCTTTAGGTATAGGTTTGAGATGATTTGCAAACTAAGATGTTAAAGAATCAGGTCCATTAACAGTTATAGATGTAAGTGATGAATGTGAAGTATGGATGATATTACAAATCAGAAAAATGCAAAGATATTAACCGATGGAATTATTGGAAGATTTTTCTAAAAATACCTAATGAAAGGGTGTTTCACCCTATACTTGATATAGATGCTATTTTGTTACAGGGAAGTGGCGAGCCAACGTGAGATAAAAGTGTAAATAAGCTACTATATGGAAGGGATGAATTTAGGTGAGGGTTCATTGCCAAAGATGGACGGTAAAGAAATAGAGTATATTATAGGTAATAATGTATTAACAAGTTTTGTAAATTCGAAAACTAATAAAGGCTATTATGATACAAATACTTTACCTGATGTAGATTTAATGAATAGACCTATATTTACCATTTTTAGATACTAATGCTTATTATTCTGCAACTAATAAGGTTCCGGATAATACAGGTAATACTGCAAAGATGCCTAAAAATATTTGTTTAAAATTGCAGGTATGATAGCAGGAAGTATAGATGATTATAGTCAATATTCTTATGGAGTATATAGACAGTATAAGCGCTTAAAAACAGAGTTGAAAAAGATATATCAAAAATAAAGTTATACCGGTCAGCTGCAAACTAAGAAAAAGGAAAGCCGTATAAGTATTTTGTATACAGTCAAGTTGTTGTTTATGTGGATGATAGAAGAATGTTACACAGTTCAAAACAAATAAAATCTATGGGGTTTCAAGCAGATTCTAATATGGAATGGCTAGAACAGTCAAAAACAACTCTAAGATGATACAGGCTTTCTTTAGGGTGGTATAGGTGCTACTCTCTGATAGTAGCAGCCTAGGGTATAGCAAATACTATGATGATGTCAATTTACGAGAGAACTAAAGAAATAGGAATTATGAAAGTTCTTGGTTGTGATATGAATAAAATAAGAGATATGTTCTTAATAGAATCAGGTATAATAGGACTTTTAGGTGGTATAATAGGTCTTATGATAAGCTATATAGCAGCTTTTGCCATCAATAAATTGGGAGTAGCTGCACTTTATAGGTACAACAGGTGATTTATCACAAATACCTCTATGGTTAGCTTTGTTTGCCTTGGTATTCTCAACTATAGTGGGTATGTTGGCAGGCTTCTTCCCTTCTCTTAGAGCCATGCGACTTAGCCCTCTTGCAGCTCTAAGAAATGATTAGATACTTGTAAAATATTGTTGAATAAGCTATAATATACGCTTGAATAGGCATATTCTTTATGATATAATGCTAAATTGATGATTATTTTTAAAAATTCGAGGGAGATATAATGAATTATACAGTAGAAAATTTAGAAAGAGTATGGCTACTCTTACTATAACCGTTGCAGCTGCTGATTTTGAAGAAGCAGTAACAAAGGCGTTTAATAAAAACAAATCTAAATATAATGTTCCGGGATTTAGAAGAGGAAAAGCTACAAGACAAATGGTAGAGAAACATTACGGTTTTGGAGTATTTCTAGAAGATGCAGTTGATTTTGCAATAGATGCTTCATATCCGGAAGCGGCAAAAGAATCAGGGCTTGATATAGTTTCAAGACCGGAGATAAGCATAGAAAAAGTAAATAAAGGTGAAGATTTTATCTACAAAGCAAGTGTAGCTGTTAAGCCTGAACTTACTTTAGGTGAATATAAAGGAGTAGAGGTTGACAAAAGCGTCTCACAGAAGTTACAGATGAAGATGTAGAAGCTGAATTAAAATCACAGCAAGAAAGAAACTCCAGATTAGTAGCTGTAGAAAGACCTGTAGAAGATGGTGATCATACAGTGATAGATTTTGATGGTAGTGTTGACGGTGTTCATTTTGATGGTGGAAAAGGTGAAGATTATCCACTTATAATAGGTTCTCATTCATTTATTGAAGGGTTTGAGGAGCAACATAGGACATAATTTAAATGAAAACATTCGATATAAATGTAACTTTCCCAGAAAATTACCACTCAAAAAGATTTAGCAGGAAAGCCAGCTGTATTTAATGTTACAATAAAAAGATATCAAGAAAAAGAATTACCTGAGCTTGATGATGAGTTTGCAGGCGAAGTAAGTGAATTTGATACTTTAGAAGAGTACAAAAAGGACTTAAAAGAGAAGTTAGCTCTTACTAAAGAAGAGAATGCTAAAGTTCAAAATGAAAATGCAGTTCTTGAAAAAGTAGTAGAAAATGCAACTGTCGAGATTCTGATCCAATGTTAAATCTACAGATTGATAATATGATAAATGATTATGCTAGAAGAATGCAAGCTCAAGGTTTACCACTTGATCAATATATGGAATTTACAGGCATGACTAGTGGATTCACTAAGAGATCAAATGAAGCCAAATGCAAAAGAAGCATAAAGACAAGATTAACTCTTGAAACAGTAGCAGCGACAGAGCAAACTTGAAGCTAGTGAAGAAGATATGGATAAAGAACTTCAAAAAGATAGCTGATCAATATAAGATGGAGCTTGATAAGATAAAAGAACTATTTGAGAAGCAGAGCGTAAACAAATGGCTAATGATATCAAAGTTCAAAAAGCAGTTGATTTCTTAGTTGAAAAATGCTAAATTAGTATAAAAGTGAAGAAAATGTAAAATTTGATTTTTGCACAATCAATACACTTGAATATAGTAAGATTAATTAGTATAATAGCATAAGCTTTGTCAAAGCAGACGTTTATGCTATTCTAATATAAAAGAGTTCGGCAAATGAGGAGGAAAAAGATGAGTTTAGTACCTACAGTCATAGAACAAAGCTCGAGAGAGAGAGCTTTTTGATATATTCAAGACTTTTAAAGGATAGAATTATATTTTTAAATGATGAAGCAATGATGTAACAGCAAGTTTAGTAGTTGCGCAAATATTATTCTTAGAGTCGGAAGATCCAACAAAGGATATAAATTTATATATAAATTCACCTGGTGGAAGCGTAGTAGCAGGTATGGCTATTTATGATACTATGCAATATGTAAAATGTGATGTTTCAACTATTTGTATGGGTATGGCGGCTAGTATGGGTGCTTTTTTACTGGCAGGTGGAACAAAAGGTAAAAGATATGCTTTACCAAACTCCAGAAATAATGATACATCAACCTTCAGGCGGAGCACAGGGACAGGCAACAGATATTAAGATAGTTGCAGATCATATACTTAGAACAAAAGGAAAGTTAAATTCTATATTAGCGGCAAATACAGGTAAACCTATAGAAGTAATAGAAGCAGATACAGAAAGAGATAATTATATGTCTGCTACTGAAGCTGTAGAATATGGTCTTATAGATAAAGTTATAGAACATCACTAGGAGGAAAAAGGGTGGCAAATAAAGATAAAGATGCAAGAATCACCTGCTCGTTTTGTGGAAAAGATGAAGCACATGTAGAAAAATTAATATCAGGCCCTAATGGAATTTTTATTTGTGATGAGTGTATAGGACTTTGTAATGAAATACTTGCAGATGAATTTGGTATCCTGAAGATAGAGAAGATGTTTTAGAAGATATTAATCTACTAAAACCTAAGCAAATAAAGAATTTTTAGACGATTATGTTATAGGTCAAGATGAAGCTAAGAAAGTACTTAGTGTGGCTGTATAATCACTATAAAAGAATTTTATCTAGGAAGATACAGTATAGATATACAAAAATCTAATATTTTAATGCTTGGACCAACAGGTTCAGGTAAGACTTACCTTGCACAAACATTAGCTAAGATATTGAATGTTCCGTTTGCAATCGCAGATGCTACGAGTCTTACGGAAGCAGGTTATGTGAGAGGATGTAGAGAATATTCTATTAAAGCTCATACAAGCGGCTGATGATGATATACAAAGAGCAGAACATGGTATTATTTATATAGATGAAATAGATAAAATAACTAAAAATCAGAAAATGTAAGCATAACAAGAGATGTAAGTGGAGAAGGTGTTCAACAGCCCTACTAAAAATCTTAGAAGGAACTATAGCAAGTGTACGCCTCAAGGTGGTAGAAAGCATCCACAACAAGAATTATTAAAGATAGATACTACGAATATTTTTGTTTATTTGTGGTGGTGCTTTTGATGGGCTTGAAAAGATTATAGAGAATAGGCTCAATGTAGGAGCTATAGGCTTTAACTCTGATGTTGTTAGTAGAAATACTAAAGAGGTAGATGAACTTTTCAAACTTGCTATGCCTAAGGATCTTACAAAAATTCGGTTTAATACCTGAGTTTATAGGACGACTTCCGCACAAGTTTCGCTAAATATGTTAGATGAAGAAGCTTTTAGTTAATATCTTAACAAAACCTAGAAATGCATTAATAAAAACAATATAAAAAGCTACTGGAACTCGATGAAGTTAAGCTTGAATTTAGCGATGAAGCTATTAGAGAATTAGCTAGACAAGCACTGGAACAAAAACAGGAGCTAGAGGACTTCGTAGTATAATAGAAAAAAGTTATGATGAATATGATGTATGAAGTCCCATCGGATGATAATATCAGCACTTGTAAGATAAGTTTAGATACTATAAAACTCGGAGAATATGAATTGGTTTATAGAGATAATACAAAGGGCATAAAGAATAGACTAAGAGTTTCGATTACGAAACTTTTAATCTTATAAACAATTAATGAGGTTATAATGGAAGAAAAAGTATAAACGAGTGCCGACAGTGGCTCTTAGAGGCCTAGTAGCTTTTCCGAATACAGTTATACATTTTGATATAACAAGAGCTAAATCTATGCAAGCTATTGAGCGTGCTATGGCTGATGATGAAAAATATTTCTGGTTGCACAGAATAATTATGCTATTTTAGAACCTGAATTAGATGACTTATATAGGTATGAACATATTGTAGAACAAAGCAGGTAGTTAGAACTAATAATAAAAGTACTATGAGAGTTATTGTTGAAGGTTTAGAAAGATATGAACTCTTAGAAATAGTGAAAGATGATTCTTATCTTATAAGTCATATAAGGAGTGCAATAAGTGATACTCTAGTGTATGAAGATAGTAATATTCCTAGTGAAGCTAAAGAAGCTATGTTGAGAGTTATAAAAGATTTACTTGAGAATTTATATCTAAGGTAAGAGATACAAATATAGAAAATAAAAGGATTGTTACATATAGATATTTTAGAAGAATTATTACTAAAAGTAGCAAATGATTTTGTTTTGGATTACAAAGTAAAACAAGAAGTGTTGGAAATGATAATTTAGAAGAAATATATGAGATATTAGTTTCCATATATTATAAAAGAAAATGAAATTATTACTATAAAGCAAAAATTTTCAACATCAGTTAAGAGAACAACAGATAAGAATCAAAAAGAATATGTACTTAGAGAACAACTGAAAACTTATTCAAAATGAATTAGGTGACAGCTCACCTGTTTCCGAAGCTGATACTTATGAAGAAAACTTGAAAAAGCTCCACATATCCAAGGAAGCAAAAGATAAAGTGATGAAAAGAAATTTCAAGACTTAGAGCTATGCCTAGGGTTCACAAGAACTAAATGTTATTAGAAACTATCTAGAAACTGTATTTGATATTCCTTTGGAATACAAAGGATAATACGGATAAAGAAAGCGGCTTCTGTATTGGATGAGCATTATGGATTGGAAAAAGTAAAAGAGAGAATTATTGAATATCTAGCGGTAAGAATGTTAAATCCTAATGGTCATAGTCCCTATTCTTTGTCTTGTAGGACCGCCGGGTACAGGAAAAACCAGTATTGCAAGAAGTGTTGCAAATGCATTAAATAAAAAATATATTCGTATAAGCCTTGGTGGTGTAAGGGATGAGGCAGAAATAAGAGGACATAGAAAAACTTACATAGGAGCTATGCCGGGTAGATTAGTTGATGGACTTAGACAAGCAAAGGTAAATAATCCTCTTATGTTATTAGATGAGATAGATAAGTCAAGTAGTGATTATAAAGGTGATATAAGCTCAGCTTTATTGGAGGTTTTAGATCCGCACAAAATCACGCTTTTTAGAGATAATTATGTAGAAATTCCTATAGATTTATCTAAGGTATTATTTATAGCAACGGCAAATTCTATTTCTACTATTCCTAGACCTCTTCTTGATAGAATGGAGCTTATAGAAATTTCTTCGTATACAGAGAATGAGAAATTCCATATAGCTAAAGATTATTTACTTAAAAAGCAATTGTTGGAAAATGGTCTGGCTTCTAAAAATGTAAGTATAACAGATGAAGCTTTGAAAAATTATTCATAATTATACTAGAGAAGCAGGGGTTAGAAATCTTGAAAGACAAATAGGAAACGTTTTCAGAAAATGTGCTAGAAAAGTTTTAGAAGGAAGAAAGACTAAAATAGTTATAAGTCCTAAAAAGATAGAAGAATTTCTAGGTAAGGAAAAGGTGAGTTTTGAACTTGCAAATGAAAAAGATGAGATTGGAATAGTTAGAGGTTTGGCGTGACCAGTGTAGGTGGAGATACTCTACAACAGAAGTTAATTTAATTAAAGGTGCCGGAAAAACTGGTTTTGACCCGGTCAAATGGGAGATGTAATGAAAGAATCTGCAAATATAGCTTATACTTGTGTTAAATCTCTTGCGGATACCTATAAGATAGATATAAAAAGACTTTTGAAGATAAGGATGTGCACTTACATATACCTGCAGGAGCTGTACCAAAAGATGGACCAAGTGCAGGTATAACAATGACTACAGCGATTCTTTCAGCATTTACAAATAAAAAGGTTAGAAAAGACGTAGCTATGACGGGAGAAGTTACTTAAGAGGTAGGGTTTTACCCATAGGTGGTTTAAAAGAGAAATTACTTGCAGCCAAGCTTGCAGGGATGAAAACTGTTATAGTTCCGAAAAATAAACTTGATGTAGAAGAAATTTCAAAAGAGATATTAGATAAGCTGGAAATAGTATATGCCGATGAAATAAAGGAAGTATTAGATTTGGCTTTAATATAAAGGAAGATATATGATTATAAAAGAGGCGATATTAGAAACGGTTTGTGGTATAAGCAGTTCTTTCCCCTAAAAATAATTTTCCGGAGATAGCCTTTGCAGGAAAAATCAAATGTAGGAAAGTCCAGTCTTATAAATGCATTAATGAATAGAAAAGCTTTAGCTAGAACATCCAGTTCTCCGGTAAGACACAAACTGTAAACTTTTATAGAGTAAATGGAAATTTGTATTATGTAGATTTACCCGGTTATGGTTATGCAAAAAGGTAAGGAGAAACAAAAGCAAAAATGGGGTAAGATGATAGAAAGGTATCTTCATACATCAGAGCAACTAAAAGCAGTATTTCTTCTTATAGATATTAGACATGAGCCTTCAGCTAATGATAAGCTTATGTATTCTTGAGTTAGAGAACAAGGGTTTAGACCCTATTATAATAGCCACAAAGTTAGATAAAATAAATCGTTCTCAGGTACCTAAGCATATTAAAAATGTTAAAGAGAGTTTGAATTTGGAAAAGATACTAAAGTATCCTTTTTCAGCTTTTAAAATAAAACAAGGAAAAGAAGAGATAATAGAAGAAATAGAAAATTTAATAAATTAAAAGAGGTTTGTTATGGAACAAATGAATTTATTTAGTTCATTTTCTGCATATTCAAATTTCAATAAACCACTTGCTAGCAAGACTAAGACCTAGAGATTTGGATGAATTTGTAGGTCAAAGGCATTTGCTTTGATAAAGGTAAGGTTTTGAGGCAAATGATAGAAAGTGATAATATAGGTTCTATGATATTTTTGGGACCTCCGGTGTAGGAAAGACTACTCTTGCCGTATTATCGCAAATATTACAAAATCAAGATATGTGGAATTTTCAGCAGTATCTCAGGGTATAAAAAGAGATAAAAAGATATTATGAAAGAAGCAGAAGAAGCTAGGATTACTCGGAAAGAGAACTATGGTCTTTGTAGATGAGATTCATAGGTTTAATAAAGCTCAACAAGACGCATTTTTACCTTATGTAGAAAAAGGGCAGTATAGTCCTTATAGAGCTACAACAGAAAATCCGAGTTTTGAGGTAAATGCAGCTTTGCTTTCCAGAGCTAAAGTTTTTGTTTTAAAAGCTTTTAGAAAAAGAAGATATAATATCTCTTTTAAAGAGAAGTTTGGAAGACACAAGAGCTTTTCCGGATAAGGAGGGTACATATAGATGAAGATACATTGAATGCACTTGCTTTGTATGCAAATGGAGATGCCAGAATGCCTTGAATACTCTTGAATTGGCTGAAAATAATGTATCTAATGAGGGAATAGATGTTTACATAGATAAGAAGGTTTTTCTAATTTATTAGATAAAAATGTTTTCTTTTATGATAAGAATGGAGAAGAACATTATAATCTTATTTCGGCATTGCATAAGACTATGAGAAATTCAGATCCCGATGGCAGCATCTATTGGTTGAGCCGTATGCTTGAAAGTGGGGAGAAGCCACTCTACATAGCTAGGCGTATAATACAATTTGCAAGCGAAGATATAGGACTGACTGATAATAGAGCTCTTGGCATTCCATAGATGCCTATAATGCTTGTCATTATCTTGGATTACCGGATTGTGATCTTGCACTTACTCAAGCAGTTATATATATGGCATTAGCACCTAAATCAAATTCTGTGTATAAAGCAAGGTTGGCAGCAAAAGCAGACGTGAAAAATACAGAAAATGAACCTGTACCTCTACATCTTAGAAATGCGCCTACAAAGCTTATGGCTGAATTAGGTTATGGAAAGGATTACAAGTATGCACATAGTTATAGTGAACATATAAGTAATATGAAAGGTTTACCACCTATTTTAGAAGACAGAGTGTATTATGAAGCAGGAGAATTGGGAGAAGAAAGAGAATTCAAGGAAAGATTGGCATATATAAAGGGAATAAAACACAAAATGGACACATAGATTACATAAGACTTAATATTTACTTATAAAGCTTTGAATTTAGGGACTTTTTATTGTATATTTCCAGACAAAGTAAGATTTAAGCTTTTTATAAGGAGAAAGAGAAGATGAAAAAGAAATATAATATTGGCTATAGGTTTAGCAAGTTTACTTATAGTAGCTTGTGCAAAAAAAGATGTGAGTACAAATGAAACTGTAGCTGCCGGAATAGTGGCGCAAACTGAAAGTACAAGTGAAGTAGAGCCAGCACATCCTTTTGTAACAGTGGATAATTTGGAAGAAGCAGCTAAAATAGCAGGTTTTAGTATAAAGCTTCCTGATAATATAGACGGCTACAATAGAATTTTATAGAAGCTATGGATAAATCTATAATTCAAACTGTATATCAAGGCGAAGAACAAGAAATAAGTATAAGAAAAGCATTAGGTACAGAAGATAAGCTTGCAGGAGATTATACAGAATATCCTATGACTTCAGAAGTAACTCTAGCAATAATACAGTAGTAACCATTAAGGAGAGGATGAGCATATAAATATGGCTTATTGGAAGAAAATGGCTATACTTATGCCATATATGCCAGTGGGCTTAGTTTGGAAGAAGTTACTAAGTTAGCAGAAGAAATAGAATAATCAGTGATAATAGACCATATGAGGTAATGGCATAAGGTATAGTCTTACTTGTATATATTTTATTTGTAAAAATATATATTATGCTTAAAGGTTTACAAGTGGGTTAAATAAAGTAAAAATTAAAGTTAGTTTGGATATTTCTAAACTAACTTATTTTGTTTGATATGAAAAGGAAAATTATGACAAAAAGAGGATATTTTTTAGGATAGTTGAAGAAGAAGATGTAGAATTTATAAGATTACAATTTACAGATATGTTCGGTATTTTAAAGAATATTGCTATAACTGCAAGTCAACTCGAAAAAGCCTTAATAATAGATTTATGTTTGATGGTTCCGTATAGAAGGTTTTGTGCATATAGAAGATTCTGATATGTATTTACATCCTAATCTTGATACATTTAAAATCTTTCCTTGGAGACCACAAACAGGGAAGGTAGCTAGATTTATTTGTGATGTGTATAGACCGGATGGCAGAGCTTTTGAAGGTGATCCTAGAAATGTATTAAAAAGAGCCATAGAGAAAGCAAGCGATAAGGGCTATAAGTTTTATGTAGGAAGTGAAATTGAATTTATACTTTTTAATACAGATGAAGAGGGTGGTGCCAGTTTAATAGAGAGTGATAAGGCTTCATATTTTGATGTAGGACCTTTGGATAATGCTGAGAATATAAGGCGTGATATAGTATTAAATTTAGAAGATATGGATTATAAAGTCAGTGCTTCTCATCATGAAATAGCGCCGGCTCAACATGAAGTGGATTTTGAATATGAGGGTGCTCTAAAAGCGGCAGATACTATAATGACTAGTAAGTTTGCTATAAAACTATAGCTAAAAAGCATGGTTTATATGCCTCGTTTATGCCTAAACCTATAGAAAATTCTAATGGTAACGGCTTGCATCTGAATATAGAATTAAGAGATGAAAAGGGAAATAATCTTTTTATTGACTCTGATGATGAAACAGGGCTTAGTGAATATGCTTATAATTTTATGGCAGGAATATTAAAAGTATATGGGTGAAATGAGCCTACTACCAATCCTTTAGTTAATTCATATAAAAGATTAGTACCGGGATTTGATGCTCCTGTATATATAACATGGAGTTCAAAGAGCAATAGAAGTACACTTATTAGAATACCTAGTCATAGAGGTGGTGAAACTAGAGTAGAATTTAGATGTCCGGATACTGCAAGCAATCCATATTTGTTTTAGCTGCTTGTCTACAAGCAGGACTTAGAGGAATTGAAGAGAAATTAAGACCTGTAAAAAGTATTGATGATAATTTATTTACTCTTAGCGAAAAAGAGATAAAAGAAAGAAATATACATATCTTACCTAGAACTTTAGGTGAAGTTACTAGAAAGTTTTTAAAAACAGTGAGTTTATGAAAGAAGTTTTAGGAGAGCATAGTTTCAAAACAATATTTAGCTGCAAAAAGAAAAAGAATGGAAAGAATACTTGAAATCGGTTTCTGATTGGGAGATTAGAAGAATACCTTTATAAGTATTAGAGAGGAAAGAGAGTGGTAGATATAATTGTTGCATTTCCTAAACAGAAGATGCAAAAAGCAATTAAAAATATACTGATAAAAATGGTTATAACGTTATAGCTACCGCTTTTACAGGAGCTAAGGCTATACAACAAGCCAATTCTTTGGAAGAAGGTATACTTATTTGTTCTTATGCTTTTCCTGATATGCTATATACGGAAATTAGAGAAAATCTTGATTTCGGTATAAATATGCTCCTTATTACGGGGGCTAACAGGTAATAGATGGAATAAGTGAAAATGTTATCTTTCTCCCCACACTCGTTAAAAGTGCATGCCTAGTTAGTAGTGTAGATATGCTTTGTAGAAAGTATTCTAAGAAGTAGGAAAAGAAAGAAGAAGTTTGTAAAAACAAAAATAATCAAGACTTTGAACTTATAAAAAGGCAAAGGATTTATTAATGGAAAGAAATAATATGACAGAGGAGCAAGCGCATAGGTATCTACAAAAAGACTAGTATGAATAGTGGAAATTCTATGTTAGATACAGCTCTTATGATAATAAGTTTGAAGGAGTAATTTTTATATGAAATTTAATTTTACTAAGATGCAAGGTATAGGAAATGATTATGTATACATAGATTGCTTTTAAATATAATATTGAAAAATCCGGTGAGCTTTGCAAAGATAGTAAGTGACAGGCATTATGGTATAGGAAGTGATGGACTTATTTTAGTTTGTAAAAGTGAGCATGCAGATGTTCGTATGGCTATGTATAATGCAGATGGTTCTACAGTCTGAAATGTGTGGAATGGTGCTAGATGTGTAGCAAAATTTGCTTATGATAATGGGTATGTAACAAAAAGATGAGTTTATTTTAGAAACTTTAGCCGGAGATAAAAAGTAGTTATAAAAAGAAAAAGATGATAAAGGGCTAGCAAAAACTCATACAGATAGATATGGGAGTCCCTAGCTTGATAGTAAGTTACCTGAAAAATAAATATTGTAGAGAAGAAAAGAATTTATAGGTATAGATATGGGTAATCCTCATGCTATCATGATGTAGATTCAAAAAGGAACTTTATAATATGGATTTGGAAAAATAGGAGATTTATATGAGACTCATAAGCGTTTCTCCCTAATAAAGTAAATTCTGAATTTATATATGTAGAAGATATATCTATATGAGGGTATGGGAAAGAGGAAGTGGAGAAACCCTTGCTTTGCGGAACAGGTGCTACAGCCAGTGCTTATGCAAGTATATTAAAAAGGCGTTGTTGATATGAAGTTGTAGTTCATTTAAAAAGGTGGAGATTTAAAAATAAACTATGATGAGTCCAGTTCTCATATATATAGACTGGAGAAGCAAAAACTGTCTTTGTAGGAGAGATAGAAATATAAGAAATGTACATATTTTCTTATTTACTTGACTTATTATAAGAAGGCGTTATATGATGTATTCCTAATGCTTGATTTTAGGAGGTAATATGGAAGATAAGCATAAAAGAGCTAGCTTTTACCGGTAGGTTAGGTTATATTTAACGGTAGCCGGTGCGGTAGGACTTGGTAATCTATGGAGATTTCCTCACCTTTGCTGCAAAATATGGTGGAGCCATATTCCTTTGGTATATTTAATATTAATGATGACTTTTGGATACGCTCTATAATTTCAGAAACTACACTTGGAAAAATAACAAGAAAAAGGGACCTGTAGGAGCTTTTGCTCATTATGGAAAGGGTCTGGGTTTTAAGTTTGGAGGTTGGATAAATACTATTATTCCTATACTCATAGTTCCTTATTATTGTGTTACAGGTGGTTGGGTTCTCAAAAATACTTTTTGAATATTTAAGATTAAACGGAGCAACTCTCTGCAAACGATGGTTACTTTTACGGTTTTATAGGCAATACATTCAGTATTTCTTTTTGGTTTATAGTATTTACCTTGTCTGTACTTTTCGTAGTCGTTTTTACTTGGTGTAAGTGATGGTATAGAAAAGTTATCAACAATAGTAATGCCTATACTTATAGTTTTAGGAATAGTAATTTCTATATATTCTATGACTATGCCGGGTGCTATGGAAGGTGTTAAATACTTTTTAATACCTAACTTTAAGAATTTTTCTATAATGACTATGAGTATCTGCTATGGGACAAATGTTTTATTCTCTATCTATAGCTATGGGTATACTTTATAACTTATGGTTCATATATGAAAGATGACAATGATATAGAGAGTTCAACAAAGCAAATAGAGTATTTCGACACGGGTATTGCTATACTTGCAGGTCTTATGATAATACCCCGGCAGTATTCGCTTTTTCAGGTGGAGATAGTAAGGCGTTACAAGCCGGGCCTTCTCTTATGTTTATAAGTTTACCAAAGGTATTTGCAAGTGTGAAATTTGGACTTGTAGGCGGAGCCTTATTCTTCGTTTTAGTATTCTTTGCAGCTCAGACCAGTGCGATTGCATTAGCTGAAACTGTAGTTGCTACTTTTGGAGATCAATTTGGATTTAGTAGAAAAAAATCAGTTCTAATATTGGCAATCATTATAATTGCTCTAGGATTATTATCTGCTTTAGGATTTAATGTTCTTAGTTTTGTAAGCTTTTGCTACATATGGGTATTCTGGATATATTTGATTTTGCTACAAACCTATAATGATGCCTATAGCAGCCTTTTGCAATTTGTATACTTATAAATAGAGTAGTTGGACATGAAGAGATAGCAAAGGAACTTGAGAAACATTCATTTAAGAGAAAGGCAATTTATATATCTCACTATGAAATATTTTTGCACCTGCTTGTCTTGTAATAATACTTATAAGTTCTATAATTAGTGTTATAAAATAAACTATTTTTAACAAGGAGAATATATGTTTATATCTAAGAGAGATTTAGTATTAAATATTATTTTGACAATAGTTACCTGTGGTTTGGTGGGGTATCGTTTGGGAAGTACGAATAGCAGATGATATAAAACTGCTTACCGGAGAGGAAAGTTTAGTAGCGGTATAGTTTTAGTTTTACTTAGTTTAGTTACTTGTGGTATATATTTCATTTTTGGGTTTATAATGCCGGAAATAAGTTAGAGCTGGTAAAAGCAGGTTATGGTTTACCCTACAGAGAGTAAAGGTCTTGTTTACGTAGTATTATCTATATTCGGATTTTCTATAGTAGCTTTGGCTTTAATGCAAAATGATTTGAATACTGTAGCCGATATTAACTTAAATAAGTCAGGTAACATGGATAATGTTGTGTAATAAAAAGAAAAAATTTTTAGAATTTTTAAAACTTATGCTTGGAGTTAGTGTATTAGCTTTATTTTATATACTTTAAACGTACATAGTTTGGGTATACCGTGTATTTTTAAGCTTTTAACAGGTTTTTCCTGTCCCGCTAGTGGTGCAACTAGAATGAGCGTTTGTTTTATACATGGACAGATAAAAAGAGGTTTTTATTATAATCAAATTTTTCCTTTTATTTTGCCTATTTTAGGAATTATTTATTTAAAAATATGCCTAAGTATTTAAAAGAAGATAGATTTACTCTCACTAAATTTGATAAATATATTTGTATTATACTTATCTGTATATTGTACATTTACGCTATAGTGAGAAATCTTCCTTTCTATCCTTGGAGAATATAGGGGTCTCTTTTGAATAGAGAAATTTATATTAGTATTAATAAATCTGATTTTTATAAAGATGAGTAAAAGTGTATCTTTTGTATTGAAATATTTATACAAAAAGATACTACTTTTAGTGATTTTCTGGCTCTTTTGTCAAGGGTTGGGGTAATTATTTTTGTGGGTATAAGACTTGGTCTTATACTCACTTTTTAACAGAGAAGAAAATACGGTTTCTAAAGTTCTTAAAGTTTCTATAACCGTAAGCATTTCTTTTTATGACTTTAATCTTATTATTGGTTCCTTCCAGTAAAAACCATTACTATAAGGACAATCAAATGAATTTAATATATAGGTTCCACAGTTAGCAAGCTATAGTAAGGCTTGCTATTAAACTCAGCCAAGCTTTGATTTTCGTTCAACCCTTAAATCTTTTAAGCGTTCTTGTAAGGTTATTTTACATTTCATATGTATATTTTTCCTTAATATGAATTTGAATCTTATAAAGATTATATTATATTATTTCATAATCTGGAAAAATATAAATTATACTTGTAATTCCAATTTTATGGATATACGGAGAATGTTATCTAAAATATCATAACCTAGAGATGGTAAGAAAAATATTGAAAATTAAATGAGCGGTCTGTGAGGATATGTATTTATAGAGAATTATGCAAAAACTTTATATGTGTTTATAAATGTATATAAAAAGAGCATACCAAGTGAAACAAAACATTGCTGTGAGATTCAGGATGGAACTATACAGGTGAAACCAATAAGATAACTATATAATAAAAATAATTAAATTTAACACAGGTTTTATAAAAATATTTATATTAATATTGATAAAAATTAAACAATATACATACTAAATGTTAATAATAAACAATAAAATTTATGTTTAATTTGGAATTAAATATAAATATGTTTGTTATACACTTTGGAGTTTCTATATTATTATATTGATTGTAAATGGAGGTATAAAAATGGCTGGAATATCTTGGAAATGCATATATATCCAGTAATGGTGGATTATCCACATATGGGTGTGGAGTGGCTGGTTGTGTGAAAGATAAGTGTGGAGCTTATGGTTGTGCAGCTGATGGTTGCTGGAGCAGATTTTGCATGGCGAATGTATGTTTTGTATGTGCTGTAGATGTTTTGCCTTGGAGTGATTCCCCAGACAGTAGAGAATGATAGAAATATATAATTTAAATTAAACAAATTTTTAGTATTAATAAAAAGAGAGGAACATGAATATGAAAATTATAGAAACTCCTTGCGTGTAAAAAGTAGGTAAATTTGTAGTATTAGGATTTGGTATCCCATTCTCATTAGTAGGAAGTATTTGGTATTTTTCAAGATAGAAGTATGGTTTTTCTGTATAATGGTATTTTATGGGGGATCATTGGTCTACTACTTATTTTAAAAGGGAAAATATAATCAATATAAGTTTAAAAAGATATAAGAATGATGGTATTTTGCTATGATTGTACCATCATCAGAGTAATTCCTATAAATATGGTTAGGATTGGGAGCTATTTAACTGTACGTATAGAATGTACATGTAAACTTGAGAATCTCCATAGTTAATGTTAGTGGTCTTTATCTTTTGTCGCCTTGGGATAAGATAGAAAATCTAAATGCCAAAAATTTATATGAAAAATAATAAAAATATATACTAGTTCTTTTTAGGAATAGAGATATTTTTAAAGTGTAAATGTTTAGGCATTAACTATTAAAAATATGGTTGTAAATATTTAATACAGTATAAATAAAAATGAGAGGTGGAGGAAATGAAGTTATCTAAATACAATCTATTAGTTCCAATAAGTAATGGAGAAAAATTTGATATTATTTAATACTTTTTAATGGAAGATTGTTTAAGAATTGAAGCAGAAACTGCATATGCCTTACAACAAAAATATAGAATTATTTAATAAAGAAGATTTAAGTCTTTTTAGAAAAACAGGAATAGTAATTCGGATAATATTGATGAAAATAGAATATTTTCTTATATGCTAAATGAAGAAAAGTATAATTCTAAGATCTGCTACAATATTATTGACGATGTCGTGTAATTTACGATGTACATATTGTTTTCAAGGACATGATAATCGTTCTATGACTCTTGAATATAGAAAAAGCAAATAGAATTGCTACTTTTTCTAACATCATCAGCTAAAATGAAAGGTTCTAAACATATCTCAATAATTTTTGTTTTGAGGAGAGCCATTAGTCAATATTGATATGGGATATTACATATTGGCTAAAGTTAAAGAATTTTCGTGAACATAATGATATGACATATTCCAGTGCAATAATTACTAATGGTACTTTATTAAATATTGATATTATTGACAAACTAGCTGAATTTAATTGTCAAAATGATACAAATAACTTTAGATGGACTTATCCATGATAGCAGAAGAATATATCAAAAATGGTAAGGGTCATTTGACGAAACAATTAATGCCCTTATGTTATTAAAGGAATATAGAAAATTCATACTAGTTATTAGAATAAATATTGATAAGATTAATATAGATGAAACACATAGACTATTAGAATATATCGGAAAATATAATCTTAATTTGACTAATTTCTAGAGTGGATTTTGGAATTGTTAGAGAGAAACTGCAGGATGTTCAAGTTATACGGGAAATTGCTTCAATGATAATGAGGTTGGAGATGTATTATATGATTTGTGAATTTTGCAAAATAAACAAGGCTTTGGAACATAATATAAGACCAGTAAGAAAAACTATGTATTGTGGACTTTACAGTAATAATCAATTTACACTGTTCTGAATTGCGATGTATACAAATGTTGGGAGCATGTTGGGAAGAAAAACATTTAATGGAAAAATAGATAATTATGGAAATTTAACTAATCACTTTTATGCATTTTATGATTGGATGTCTATAGATCCCTATAAAAACAGAGAATGTAGTAATTGTGTCTATCTCCCCGTTTGTGGAGGAGGTTGTGGTGTATTGAGTTATAATAAAACTGGTTCTTATCATTCAAGTGGCTGTTTTAAGGTTAAGGGTACAGTTGAAAAACAGATTCTAAAAATATGTTGAACATATAGAGAAAGAAAATAATAATTACTCTATTAGCTAGGAACAAATATGCACAGAAAAATTATAAAAGCTATTCAACGAGGTGTTTTCTAAACAATATATTTGTTATAGGTATTTTTATGGAAGATTTCTAAAATACGATTTGCCATAAAAACTTTGGTTACAATTATATCGTCAATTATGCCTGTAATCAAAGTTATTATTATTAGATATATACTCTCTTTTATTGGAAAATGGTATTTTTAGAGCAAAAACCATATTGAATAAAGTAATTTTAACTATTATATTATTAACTATTGTGCAGTTAGCAACAAAAATTTTTTGATTTTAATAATGTATTAGTTGATCCATTTTAGCTGCAAAAGTTACTAGGCATATGAATGACGTGAAAGAGCAAAAAGTTTTGAATATAAGAATTTCGAAGATCCCGGGTTTTTATGATAAATACACAAGAGCTTTGTCTCAAGTGAGAGAATATACCACACATGTTGTTTTTAACTCTCAGTTTATTGGAGGTATGACTTCAGTATTGTCATTATCAGTACTTATCAATGGATTGAAAAGTGATGGAATATGCATTGTAATAATAAATTTTATACAATCCATAATTCTAGGAAATTAAATTTTTAATACCTCACAGTTACTTACTCCAATTTCTCGTAGACAGAATTATATAAAAACCGTATTGTATAATTCAAGCTGCTAAAAGAAATTCAAAATAATAGTGTCATAACTACAGGACAAAGATATTATCATGAGTCATTTAAAAACTGCTAGAAATATTAAAGAAGTATGGCATAAAGATATTTTTATTAAACTTAATTGCTATTTTATTGACAACATTGTCTTTCAACAAGCATGATGATATATCTTTTTCATACAGGTATGGCATAGAGTCTATACAATAGCAGATTATTCGGCACTAATGAGTTCATCTAGTCAATTTGAAAAGTGCTCTAGGAGGCTTGTTTGATAATATTTCAAATTTTTATAAAAATAGTTTAGAAATCAACAATTTGAAGTATATATATTTTTATAAAAGAGAAGATAAAAGTGGAAATTTAACTCTTGATACTGAAAAAGCCGTATACATTGGAAGTGAAAAGGTTTGTATTTTAAATATCCTCATTCAAAGAATTATGTTTTTGAAGAATGTGTCTTTTATGATAAATTCCGGGCAAAAAGATTTCTATTGTTGGATTTAATGGTTCAGGAAATCAACATTAATAAAATTGTTGATAGGTCTTTATAAACCGCAAAAGGGTGAAATATTCATAAATGGAATTAATATAAAAGAATACAAAAGAGAAGAATTATGTAAGAAAATCGGAATTATTTTCCAAGATTATCAAATTTTTGCATTTAGTATTAAAGAAAATATATCGTTTGAAGATAGACTAGAGGAAAGAATAATAGATATACTTGAAAAATTAGGTTTAAAAATTGATAGATTCATTGCCTAAAGGAATGGAAACATCTTTGTCAAAAGAATTTGATAGTAATGGAACACTATTATCAGAGGAGAAGCACATATGCATTGCAAGAGCTCTTTAAATAAATCAGCAGGGCTTTTATATTTGATGAACCTTCTAGTGCATTAGATCCAGTGTCTGAATATAGATTGAATAAAATGTTATTTGAGATAACAAATAAGACCATTATTTTTTTATATCACATAGTCTTTCAATGTCGATTATGTCAGATAATATTTTTATTGTTGAATAATGAGAACTAGTAGAACAAGGCACACATGAAGACTGATAGAAAAAGAAAGGGTTGTATTTTGAACTGTAAGCAACATAGAGAGTTTAGTAGTTATGTAAAAGTATTGATTTTTGTAAGGTGGTATTTTGCCACCTTTTTGGATCTTTATCAAGGGTTGGGAGTATTTGATATGGGTATAAGACTTGGTCTTATACCCACTTTTTAACAGAGAAGAAAAATACGGTTTCTAAAGTTCTTAAAATCTCTATAACCGTAAGCATTTATTTTTATAACTTTAATCTTATTATTGGTTCCTTCAGTAAAGCCATTACTATAAGGACAATCGAATGAATTTAATATATAGGTTCACCAGTTAGCAAGCATAGTAAGGCTTGCATTAAACTCAGCAAGTCTACTAACACTTGCAGTGGAGCTAATACTAAGAGTTTCACGAAGCATAGCAAGAGAATAAAAAGCAAGTCTAAGAGTGGTGCGAAAATATTTTTCTGGAGAAAGGGAAAATCCTCATAAAAACGTTTATTACAGCAAGAACAACGATAGCGACGTTTTCTATAATGTAGGATAGTATGTTTACCGGATATAAGGATATCTCTATAACAGAATCTCTATAATGCATGTCACTTTCTGTTACACTACCATTGAGGGCAAGTATGAGGTCTTTTTCTCCCTAGAGAAATGTATATGTATTTCTGTTAGTAGTATGATAAATATTTTTAATTATATCCCTTTTTAAATCTAATAGTTCTGATTGTATAGTCTTTACCAGGCATAGTAGCAACTCCTTTCTTTAATTGTGGTGATTTAAGTATAAACGGAAAATGCCCTATGCCTACTCTTTTATTTACCCCATCTAAAGTTTAGATACGCTTTTTAGTGATTTTCTTATGTAAGTATTTTTATTAAGGATTAATATTTTTATAATTAAACTAAAATGTAAAAAGGAATGAGTATTAAAAATAGCCTTAAAAACAATATTTTATAGTCAAATAATAGTATATTTATGAAGTATAGCAAAAATAAAAACACCTAGAAACTTCTAAAGTGAAATTCTAAGTGTTTATTAACAGGGAAGAGGGCTCGAACCCCCATTTACGGTTTTGGAGACCGTTGCTCTCACCATTGAACTATTCCCCTAGCTCTTTGACGCTAGAACAGTTTAGCATAATAATATTTACTTGTCAACTCAAAAATTAATTATCCTTATTACTTATCAATTTTAACATTATAAATTGGTATATTTCTTTATTTCGTCTATCCCAATTATCGCACATACAGCACAGCTTGTTCTTTATCAGGAACAGTTAAATCAAGACCAAGTAATATTTCTTTTACCCTCTCTGACTTCAAAGTGTATTATATAGGAGCCGTTTTTCAGATTTATAATAACTGGAGCTGGAACTGGCTTCATTTCTCATACGTAATTTATTATTCGTTAAAAAGTATCTATATCATTGGTGATAGTAGTTGAAAGCTTATTGTTTAAATATTCAAGAGTTTGCTCTCCACTACTACTAATGCTATAGCGACTCGAATTATGAGTGCTCTCCATACTGATTAATTTTGTATTTACAAGTTCTACAGGGCGCTTGTTGTAAATTAGAATAGTCTGTATAGTCGGCACCTAGATCTGATAACTGGCTGTTACTAATCCGGGAAATTGACATTACTAAGCATATATAAAATCATCAGCTTATATAACATCATAGAATCGTTTATCATACTGTCCTCCAGAGAATAAATGCTTATCATAATGATACCAATTTTTAAAAGATAAATTAATAGAAGTTTTTCATTTGGTATAGACTTGGAAAAATTTTTAAATAAAAATACAGCCATAAAAATTAAATATAAGATATAGCAAAAATATAAAAATCTAGGAATTTCCTGCTATAAAGTTTATAATTTCTAAAATAAGGTTTATTTGTAAGTTTAAAAATAAAAATAGTAAAGAACTTAAAATTATTTTTATAAATACTTTGATTTTTACAATAAATAAGGTATATATTTAATTGTAATTAGGGATACCTAAAAATAATTTTGTTTTTACGAAGGGCTGTAAAATGTTAAAAAGAGAAAAATAATAACTTTTATTACAGCTATGTTAATGTTAGTTTTATTAGTAGCTTGTGGAAAAGCAAGTACAGAAACTAAGGAGACAGTAGCTGAAACTAATACACAAGCAAGTGAAGAGAGCAAGGAGAATACTGCCGGCGATAAAAAAAATGTGGTGGTAACTCACTCATTTTTACAAGATATGACAGAACAGATTGCAGGAGATACAGTAAACATAGAATTGATAATTCCTGCCGGTGAAGATCCACATCTTTATGTAGCTAAACCGGAAGATTATACTAAGTTAAAAAGAAGCAGATTTAGTTTTATATCATGGTCTACATTTTGAAGGAAAGATGGTAGAAGCTCTAGAAGCAAAAGGGAGGCTGTTAGTAGAAACTTCCTGCAGATAAAATAGGAACTATGGATGAAGATGGAAATGTTATACAGATCCTCATTTCTGGTTTGACATAGATTTGTATAAGATGGCGAGAAGCCGCAACAGAATCTCTAGATAAGTTAAATCCGGATTTAGCAGCTACTTATGACTCAAATAGAGATAAATATTTAGCAGAACTTAGTGACTTTGATAAATATGTAAGAGAGAGTATAAACTCTATTCCAAAAGATACTAGATATTTAATTACTCCACATGATGCTTTCAATTATTTCTCAAGAGCTTATGATATAGAAGTAAAGCACTCAAGGAGTTAGTACAGAATCAGAAGTTGCAAATAAAGATATACAAGAAACTATAGATTTTATAGTAGATCATAAGATAAAAAGCTATATTTGCAGAGTCAACAACTGATCCTGCACGTATGCAAAAATTAAAAGAAGGTGCAAAAAGCAAAGGTTTTGACGTAACAATAGTTGCAGGAGAGGAAATGAACTTTCTCAGATTCACTTGCACCCTAAGGGGAGAGTGGAGATACATATATGATATGTATAAACACAATGTAAAAGCTAATGGTAGATAATTGAAAATAATAGGGTAGAATTATATATTTAGATTTTGTCAAATTATATAATCCTTATAAGACGTAAAAAGAGAACTTAAGATGATACGAGGAAAAAAATATGTATGATGAAAATGTATTAATACACCTAGAAGATTTTACTATGGCATATACAGATAGACCTGTAATATGGGATATGGACTTAGAATATTTATGAAGGAAGTATAACTGCGATTATTGGACCAAATGGAGCAGGAAAATCTACCTTAATGAAAGGTATACTGGGTCTTATGAAACCTATCTCAGGAAAAGTTAGTATAATGGGCAAAGTCCTATAAAGAGGTATATAAGCATATTGCTTATATACCTCAAACTAATCAGTGAATTGGGATTTTTCCTACAACAGTGTTAGATGTTGTAACCATGGGAAGATATAATCATTTAGGTTTTATTAAAAAGAGTAAATAAAAGAGAAAAAGATCTGGCTATGCAAGCTTTAAGAAGAATGAAAATGGAAGAATTTGCTGATAGACAAATTTCTGAACTATCAGGTGGACAAAAGGCAAAGAGTTTTTATAGCTAGAGCAATAGCACAAAATGCACTGATTTATTTTATGGATGAACCTCTCGCGGAGTAGATAAAAACAGAAAATATTATTATTGAAACAATGAGAGAATTTAAAAAGAGGAAAAACTATAATAGTAGTTCACCACGATTTGAATACTTTTAAAAGAGTATTTTGATCATGTGATAATGGTAAATAAGCAGCTTGTGGCAAGTGGTAAGGTTGAAGAAGTATTTACCAAGGAAAATCTGGTAAAAGCGTATGGAGAATAGTTATGGGCATAATCACACAATATTCATTCGTTGTTGTAGCTATAGGAACTATGCTCCTAGCTATGGCTACAGGTATAATAGGAACTATAAGTATATTAAAGGGACAAAGTCTTATAGGTGATGCAGTAGGGCATGCAGCCTTGCCGGGAATAATATTGGCATTTATGATTTCAGGTAAGAAAAGCTCTTTATTACTTATGGTAGGAGCTATAATAGCAGGTGTAGTAGCTTTTATACTTATTCAAACTATATCAGAAATTTCAAAAATAGAAGCAGATACATGATGGTAATAATACTGTCGGCAATGTTTGGTCTTGGTATGGTACTTAAAAGCTATATACAAGGAAATGCTAAATATAGTAAAGCATCACAATCAGGGCTTGCAAGCTATATTTTTGGACAGGCGGCCTATATACTTAGGGAAGATGTAATAATAATATTCACGGTATCACTTATTTCTTTTAGTGCTTTTTATGATTTTTATAAAGAAATAAAAGTATATGTATTTGATGCCGTTTATGCTTATACTAATAGGTATAAATTCTAAGTTGTTGTCTTTGCTTATAATGATAATGACAATGATACTTATAGCGGCAGGTTTAAAAGGCGGTAGGAGCTATACTTATTAGCAGTATGCTTTATAACCCCTGCCATAACCAGCTTACAATGGAGTAATAAATACGAGATAGTTCTAGTGATAGCAGCTGTTATGGGTGCTGTATCTGCATTTATAGGAACTTTACTACAGTACCATAGTAAAAGGATTTTTCAACAGGTCCCAAGTATAATACTTATTATGTCTTTGCTAGCTCTTTTATCAGTTCTATTTTTCACCCAAAAGGTGTTATTAGAATGTTAATTAATAGAGCTGAAATAAAAAGAAAGAGGTGGAGAAATGATAGAATCCTTATATATTCTTATAATGACTTCTCTTGCCTGTAGTATACTTGGGGTGTTTTTAGTTCTTAGAAAACTTTCTATGGCATCAGATGCCATATCACATTCGGTATTACTAGGTATAGTATATTTTATTGTTAAAAGATATAACAAGTCCGTTTCTGATTCTTGGTGCTACAATTTTTAGGCGTACTCACAACTTTTAGGGTATAGAGTTACTTATAAAAAGTAAAAAGGGTAAGTGCAGATGCTTCTGTCGGTATAATATTTCTCTGTTCTTCTCTATAGCAGTAATACTTATAACCAGATATGCAAAGAAATGTACATATAGATACAGATGTAGTTCTTATGGGAGAGATAATACTTGCTCCGTTTAGAAGAGTAGAGATATTGGGATTTAGCTCTACCAAGAACATTATTTATTATGTTCATAGTATTTATTATTAATTTGAGTTTTGTAGGATTGTTTTTACAAAAATGAAAATTAGTTCATTTGATCCTACTTATGCATTTGTTTCAGGTATAGCCGGAAGTGTTTTATAATATATTTATGGCTTTTAGTTTCTTTTACAGCCGTAGCTTCATTTGAATCTGTAGGAGCTATACTTTCTATAGCTTTTGCAGCTCCGGCGGCCAGTGCTTATCTTATATCAAAAGATTTGAAGATGACTTTGTTACTTGCAGGGATTTTTATGCTATAATAAATGCGGGTATAGGTTATGCCTTAGCAGTAAAAATTTAATATATCTATGGCGGTATGTGCAGTAGTTTCCGAACTAACATTTTATTTACTATATTTGTTTGCCCTAACGGGATTTTTACAAGAGTTTTACAATCGTATAAAAACAGATTTAGTAGAGAACTCTTGATTTTACATATAGATAATCACTCTAAGGGAGAAGATGTTTTGAGAGGAGTTGGGTTATAGTACAATTAAGAACATATAGGTTGGAGTGATAGAAAATTAAGATATTATCTTGATATACTTATAAAAAGGTTTTGTATGCAGAAATAAAGAAAAGGGTGTATACAATCTTCACAGAGTCCGGTAAACAGATTAGCCATAATATAAAAATTAGAATATGGACTTATGATAGGGGAAAATGATGTGCGAAGATAGATACTAATTAGAATATGGACTTCATGATAGGGGAAAATGATATGGCGAAGATAGATACTAGTAGGGATGATTACATAGTAGCTGTTATGAATGTATGGAAAAAGGAGAAATAGCAACTAACAAGTATCTTACGGGGGTATTAAAGCTTAGTGCAGCTTCTGTAACAGAGATGATTAAAAAACTGGTAGACGATGGAGATGTATATTTAGAAAATAAATCTATATGCCTTACGGAAGAAGGAAAATCAAAAGCTAGAGCCTATTTAACAAAGCATAGACTTTGGGAGTTATTTCTGGTCGAGTATTTGGGTTATTCTTGGCAGAATGTTCATGAAGATGCAAAAGCACTGGAGTATGTAACATCAAATGGACTTAAAGATAAGCTGAATGAATTTTTAAATAAACCAAAGCATTGTCCACATGGTAATGAGATATATGAGAATCATCATGATGAGGATAAATTAAAGAAGTTATCTGAGCTTAGTATTGGAACTAAGTGTAAGGTTCATAAAGTTGATGATGATAAGGATTTATTAGAATATCTTGAAGATAAACATATCTCTTTGGGAGATGAATTTATTGTAGAAGAGCTTGATACTTTTGATTCTTCAGTGCTGGTGCTTGCTAAAAATGGAAAGAAACATATAGCGGGAAAAGCTGCCGTCAGAATTATGGTTGAACGACTCTAAGATGAGTGGCTTTAGCTTATATTTAGGTAAAGTATTGTTATAAAGATGTATCTTCGCTTGGGTAAAATCCGAGTTTATAAAATTATTAGTATAAATAAAAGGCGTATCTTCGATATTTGAAATATCGGTATGAAGATATGCCTTTTCTATATCTAAAATTTCTATTAAATAACTTTTTATACTAGATACTTTTATAATATTCTGTTAAAAATGTAAGTCAATGTATATTAAAAGAAAGATTAGGAGATATTAAATATGAAACTCGGTATTGTAGGTTTACCAAATGTAGGTAAAAGTACATTATTTAACTCATTAACAAAAGCAGGGGCAGGTGCGGCAAACTATCCTTTTTGTACCATAGATCCAAATATAGGAGTTGTAACAGTTCCTGATAAAAGATTAAATGCTTTGGCGGCACTTTATAATTCAAAAAAAATAACTCCGGCAGTTATAGATTTTTGTAGATATAGCGGACTTGTTGAGGAATGCTTCAAAAGGTGAAGGTTTAGGAAACCAATTTTTGTCAAATATAAGAGAGTGTGATGCCATAGTTCATGTAGTACGTTGTTTTGAAGATGCTAATGTTATCCATGTTGATGGTGGTATCGGTCCTCTTAGAGATATAGAAACTATAAACTTTGAGCTTATCTTTTTCAGACATAGAAATCTTAGAAAGACGTATAGCAAAAGACGGCAAAAGCAGCTAATAATGATAAGGCCCTCAGAAAAAGAGTTAGAGATATTAAAAGAATTAAAAGAAATTCTTGAAGGTGGAAATTTAGCAAAAATCATTTGTTAGTGATGATGAGAAGTTTTAGCTTTCGTAAAGTCTTTTAGGGACTTATAACATATATACCTGTTATATTTGCAGCAAAAATGTTGCAGAAGAGATTTGGCAGATGATGGTAATTCTAATGAAAATGTAAAAGGTGGTTAGAGAGTTCGCAAAAGATAATAATTCTAAAGTTTTTGTTGTTTCAGCAAAAATAGAAGAAGAGTATCTAGAACTTAACTGAAGAAGAAAAACAGAATATTTAGAGGCACTGGGAATAGCTGAATCAGGTCTTGATAAATTGATAAATGCAAGTTACGATTTACTTGGCTTGCTTTCATTCCTCACATCAGGTGAAGATGAAACTAGAGCTTGGACCATAAAAAAAGGTACAAAGGCACCAAAAGCTGCAGGTAAGATACATTCTGATATAGAAAGAGGTTTCATTAGAGCGGAAGTAATAAATTATCAAGATTTATTAGATTGTGGAAGTTCTACAGTTGCAAAAGAAAAGGGACTTATGCGTTGAAGGTAAAGATTATATTGTGCAAGATGGAGATGTAATATTATTTAGATTTAATGTGTAATCTTTTAGGAGGAAATTATGCCTTACGATTTAAGTTTTTGTTAATCTTGGTATAAAAATACAGAGTTTAAAAATAGTATAAATATATTAGGTTTGGATATAGCTTTCTAGTGGAATCATCATAGCTTGTGGGATGTTGCTCGGTTTGGTGGTTGCCACTCGAGATGCTAGAAGAAGAGGGTCAAAATCCTGATGATTATAGCGATTTTGCACTATATGCTATTATCTTCTCTATAATAGGAGCAAGACTATATTATGTAATCTTTTCTTGGGACTTATATAAAGATAATCCTATACAAATATTAAATATAAGAGGTGGAGGTTTAGCTATTTACGGTGGAGTTATAGCGGCAGCTCTTACTTTATACTCTTTGTAGGATTAAAAAGAAAAGTTTTCTGGATGGCAGAATACAGGGTTTTGGGCTTGGTAACAGGACAGATTTTTAGGTAGATGGGGAAATTTTTCAATATGGAAGCTTTTTGGCTCATACACAAATAATCTTTTTGCTATGCAACTTAGAAAAAGATCTTGTAAATCCGGCTATGATAAGTGAAAACCTTATAAATAATATAGTTAATGTAAATGGTGTAGTATATACAAGTACATCCTACTCTTATATGAAAGTACATGGAACTTATTTTTGTTGATTTTGTTATGGTATAGAAAAACAAAACATTTAAAGGTGAAATATTTTATTTATATTTGAGGTGGATATGGACTGGGAAGATTTATAATAGAAGGTCTTAGAACAGATTCTCTTATGCTTTTTGGAACAGGAATTGCTGTATCACAAGGACTAGCCTTGTTGTGTTTTTATAATTTCTACCATAATGATAATAATTAATAGAAGAAATAAATGGTTTAATATTAAAATGTAAATTTAAGAGTTATTGCAATATTTATTATTGTGATAACTCTTTTTATCTTGAAAATTTATTTACTTAGGATAAAAAGCTGTTGTTCTGTTAACTTATGAATTTTTAAAATACATAAAATGAATTAAATTATATATTTTACTTGTTTTTGTGCTGAAATAGGCTAAAAATTAAAGAAATAAGTGGTAAATGTGTGGTGAAAAGTGGGTGATTAGGCTATGTTCATGGGAGAATTTAATCATACAGTTGATGCGAAGGGAGAGTGATCATCCCTTCTAAATTTCGTGAACTTCTAGGAGATGAGTTTGTAATTACCAAAGGCTTTGATAATTGTCTTGCCATATATGATTTGAAAAATTGGGAAGAATTACAAGCTAAACTTGCAACTATGCCTATGACCAGCTCAGATGCACGTATACTTAGACGTATGATAGTGGGTAGTGCCGGTATGTTGGAGACGGATAAGCAAGGAAGAATACTTCTACCTGCACCATTAAGAAGCTATGCAAAAATAGAAAAGGATGCAGTAGTAATAGGAAATATAGACCATATAGAAGTTTGGTCTAAGGATGCTTGGGAGCAAACCTTAGATATTGATTCTGATATGGCAGCAGAAAAATTATATAATTCAGGGAATAACATTGTGATATTTGAGCATAAATCGGTACTCTTAAATGAAACTGTGAATTCTCTAAATATAAAAGAAGATGGTATTTATGTTGACGGAACTTTAGGCGGTGCGGGACACGCAAGTTTAGTATGCTCCAAATTACAAGACGGAAAAATTAATAGGTATAGATCAAGATAAAGATGCCATAGCAGTAGCAAGTGAGAGATTGGATAAGTTTGGAAAAGATAAATTTGTAATAGTTAGAGATAGTGTGCAATATAAAAATCAGTTTTAGAAAAATTTAGGTATAGAAAAAGTAGATGGTATATATTTGGATCTTGGAGTTTCTTCTTACCAGCTGGATACAGCGAGTAGAGGTTTACTACAGAGTAGACGCACCACTAGATATGCGTATGGATGATAGAAAAAGAAGAAACAGCAGGAGATATAGTTAATAATTATTCGGAATCGGAGTTGTTTAGAGTAATTAGAGTTATGGAGAAGATAGGTTTGCTAAAAATATAGCTAAACATATAGTTAAATATAGACAAAATAAGAGAATAGAAACAACGGGAGAGCTTACTGAAATAATAAGAGGAGCTATTCCTATGAAAAATACAGCTTACAGGTGGGCATCCGGCAAAAAGAACATTTCAAGCTCTTAGAATAGAACTTAATGAAGAAATTGAAGGTGTTAGAAGACTCTATAGATGTAATGACAGATTTATTAAATACGGGTGGAAGACTTTCTATAATCAGTTTTCATTCTTTAGAAGATAGAATAGTTAAAAATATATTCAGAAGAAATGAAAATCCTTGTACCTGCCCTCAAAAATTTTCCGGTATGTGTATGTGGTAATACCAGCAAGGGAAAGGTTGTTACCAGAAAGGCTATACTTCCTAGTGAAGAAGAAATTTATATAACTCCCAGATCTAAGAGTGCCAAGCTTTAGGTTTTTGAGAAGATATAAATATGGGAAAGAGTGATATTATGAGTAAAAGAAGAAATAAAATAGATAATGAAAATAGAAGATATGAATATTATATAGATGGAAATACAGTAAGAAAAATAGAGGAAAATCCATTAATACAAGAGAGAAGTAATGAGAGAACAGCTTAAAAATAGAAGTATTAGAAGAGCTAGGAAAATCAAAAAGCTATGAACTTCAGTTCATTTTGTGTAATGTTTAGTGCTAGATTATAGCTTCAATGTTATGTATAAGATATTTGAAAGCTGAAACACTTATGGAAACTAAGATAAAAATATAGAAAAATAGAAAAAGATTTAGAGAAGCTACAAATGAGAATAATGCTAAAGAAGCAAATATTAATTCAAGTATAGACTTGGATGAGATTTTTAGAACTGCAACAGGTAGACTGGGAATGGTCTGATGCAAACAAAGGTCAGGTTGTAAAATATGATGGGACAGAAGAGTGAGTATGTAAGAGCAGTATGAAAATATCCCAAGTAGATAGAAAAGCATTGAATTTTCTTCCATATATGCAAAAAGCTGGCATTCGCACTTGCGATTATAATGCTGGCTTTATTGGCTTTAATAGGAAGAATATATTTTCTTCAGTATACTAAGGCAAATGAATATAATCAAAGAATATTATCGCAACAAAAGATATGATTCTATGGGAACTACCTTATAAAAGAGGAGATATAACAGATAGGAACGGAACTTATCTTGCAATAAGTAATAAAGTATATAATCTAATAATAGATGCTTCTCAAATAAACAGTGCACCTGATAAATATTTGGATGCAAACAGTAGATCTATTAGTAGAAGTATTTGGATATGATGCAAATGATATAGTAATAGAAGAAAAGCCGGATTCTTCATATATAAAAATATGCTAAAAATATCAGTTTTGAAAAGAAATGAATTTAATGATAAATTAGCAGAATATAATAAAAATACATTGCCGATAGAAAGCAGATACACGTGTTTTGGTTTGAAGAGCTATTGAAATTATCCATATAAAACCTTAGCCAGTCTCAGTTTTAGGTTTTGCCAGTGGAGATGGGACAGGTGGAACAGGAGGAATAGAACAATATTATAATTCCAGTCTTACAGGAACTACAGGTAGAGAATAGGTTATTTGAATGATGACAGTAATCTGGAAAGAGTAATAAAGCCGGCAGTAAATGGGTATAACATAGTTTCAACCATAGATATAAATATACAAAATATAATAGAAAAGTATATAGCCCAGTGGGAGGCGGAGGCAGAAGTAAGATAAGTGCAGTTCTTATTATGAATCCTAAAAATGGTGAAATTTTCAGGTATGGCTACAAGTAGAGAAAGTTCGATCCTAATGATCCTAGAAATTTAAGCTACTATTATACACAAGAAGAAATAGATGCCATGACAGAAGAAGAGAAAAATACAGCTTTGAATACAATTTGGAGAAATTATGTAGTAAGTGATACCTATGAGCGGGTTCTCCTCTAAAGGTATTTACAGTTGCTTCTGCCTTAGAAGAAGGTGTTATAAATCAAGATGATACTTTTATTGTGATGGTGGTCAAAATATAGGTGGTTGGAATATACGTTGCGTGGCAAGAATGGGACATGGTTTACTTACAGTAACAGAAGCTCTCATGGTAAGTTGTAATGATGCAATGATGCAAATAAGTTCTAAAATGGGTATAGATAAATTTACCAAGTATATGGATATATTCGGTTTTGGAAAAGAAAACAGGAGTTGATTTGCCGGGAGAAGCTGATACAAGTACACTTATATATACTAGAGATAATATGGGAGTAACCGACCTTGCTACAAATTCATTTGGACAAAATTATAATACAACTATGATACAAACAGCAGCAGCTATGTGAGCGTAGTAAACGGCGGATATTACTATAAACCTCACATTGTTAAACAAATATTAAATGAGAATGGGCAAGTTATAGATAATATAACACCTAAGTTAGTTAAAGAAACAGTATCAGATAAAACCAGTAAATTTATAAATGAGGCACTAAGAAGAACGGTAGCGCAAGCTACAGGAGCGGCGGCAAATGTAGAAGGCTATAATGTAGGCGGAAAAACAGGAACGGCAGAAAAATATCCTAGAGGTCAAGGGAATTATCTTGTTTCATTTATAGGTGTAGCTCCAACAGATAACCCACAGGTTTTATGTTATGTACTTATAGATCAACCCGGAGTAGCCGATCAAGCACATTCTACTTTTGCAAGTTCTATATTTAGTAAGATAATGACGGAAGTTTTACCATATATGAATATATTCCCTGATACAGATGTAAGCTTAGAACAAAGAGATAAGCGAGGGAATTAATAATGCGATAGAGGAAAGTAGTGAAAGTGTAGAAAGCACAGAGAGCAAAGTATATGCTAATGATGAAGTGGTTCCAAATGATGGAAATAATGGTTATGGAGAGTCAATTCCTCAAAGTTCTAATGGGGAAAATAATACTGAAAATATAGATACTACTGAATTGGATACTAATTTAGAGCAGTAGTTTAGGAGTGGAAATGATTAATGATAGTATAATAGCAAGTTTAATAGCTTTTTGTTTGTATAATAATATGTCCATATTTTATACCTATCTTACATAAATTGAAATTCGGACAACAGGTGAGAAACAGATGGACCTAGTGCTCATTTAAAGAAAAAGTGGGACACCTACCATGGGTGGAATAATGATAATTATAGCAATAGTTATAGCGTCATTACCCTATATTTTAAAATACATAATACCTGTTTTACTTATAACTATAGCTTTTGCTCTCAGCAGGTTTTTAGATGATTATTTAAAAAGTGGTAAAAACAATCAGAAGGATTAAAAAGCAAGACAAAAATTTATATTACAGATATTATGTAGTTTAGCATTTGCTATATAGTGTATTATTCAAGAGATATTAGAAGTGATATTCTTATACCTTTTACAGGAAATTTTGAAAATGGTATGCTTTTAAATTTAGGTATACTAAGTATACCATTTTCGATTTTAGTAATACTTGGTACAGATAATGGTGTTAATTTTACAGATGGTGTTGATGGCCTTTGTTCAGGAGTCAGTGCTGTAGTAGCTTTGTTTTTTGTATTAATAAGTGTAAAAGGAAAATATAGAACTGGCACCTATAAATGGGGCGGTTTTTGGTTCTTTACTTGGATTTTTGGTATTTAATTGTCATCCGGCAAAAGTTTTTATGGGCGATACTGGTTCACTTGCACTTGGAGCATATGTTGCATCTGTAGCCATAGTTTCAGGTTTGCAAATATTTATAGTAATAGTAGGTTTAATCTATGTAATAGAGGTACTTAGTGTTATAATACAAGTAGGATATTTTAAAAAGACCGGCGGAAAAAGAATATTTAGGATGGCACCTATACATCATCATTTTGAGCTTGGAGGCTGGTCAGAAACAAAAAGTATTTACAATTTTTCACTATAGTAACTATAATATTATGTTTAGTATCATTACTTGGAACTAATATATAGTTAAATTTGGAGGTAAGTTATGAGTACAAAGTTTTAGTTGCTGGACTTGGAAAAAGCGGAATAAGTGCGGCTAAGCTTTTTATTATCTGCCGGTGGTGAAGTTCTTTTATATGACGGGAATGAAAACCTAAACGAAGAGGATGTATTATCAAAGTTTGAGGAAGAATATATAAGTAGAATAAGCTTGAAATTTGGAGAACTTAGCAAGTCAGATATAGTAAATATGAGTATTTGTAGTTATAAGTCCGGCATTTTTCTTTAGATAGCCCATTTGTAAGTTTATTAGACGATAATAATATACAAATTTGGTCGGAAATACAATTAGCATATAAGATGTCAAAAAGGCAAACCTATAGCTATAACAGGAACTAACGGAAAAACTACAACTACGGCTCTAACAGGTCAAATAGTAGCAAAGCATTTTGAAAGTAGCTTCGTTGTCGGAAATATAGGTATTCCATATACTGATATAGCGAGATGAAAACTACTGAGGACTCCGTTACAGTATTAGAAACTTCAAGTTTTTCAATTAGAGACCATAATAGATTTTTAAACCTAATATATCAGCTATTTTGAATATAACTCCTGATCATTTAAATAGACATCATACTATGGAAAAATTATATTAGCATAAAAAGAAGATATAGGTTTTAAATCAAAGCGAAGAAGATTTTATGATTTTAAACTATGATGATGAGGTTCTAAGAATTTGGACAAAGTGATAAATGTAGAGCTAGAAAAATATATTTTTCAAGTACAAATAAGTTAGAAGAAGGCTTGTATTTAGTAGATAAAGATATATACTAGAAGGAAAAGAAACAAGACTATTTAATGTAGATGAATTAAATATATTAGGGTAAGCATAATTATGAAAATGTAATGGCAGCTATAGCAATGACTATGTGCCTAAACATTCCGATGGAAACTATAATATCAGCTTGTAAGGAGTTTAAAAGCAGTAGAACATAGAATAGAGTTTATGTTACTAAAAAAAGTGGAGTATCATATTATAATGATTCCAAAAGGAACAAATCCTGATGCGGCCATACAGGCAATCAAAGCTATGCCGGGACCTATTTTACTTATAGCCGTGGGTATGATAAAGGTTCTGATTATGATGAGTGGATTGAAAACTTTTTGATAAGAGAAAGTTAAACATCTTATTCTTATAGGACAAACAAGAGATGCCATAGCAACTTGTGCCAGAAAGCATGGTTTCACCAATATTATGTATGCCAGTGATATGGAAGAGGCGGTTATGGTTTAGTGCGAGCTATGCAGTGAGTGGAGATTATGTTTTGTTATCACCTGCTTGTGCTTCTTTGGGAATGTTTAGGACTATGAAGAGAGGAAGAATATTTAAGGATTTAGTTAATAGGGTTATGGGAGGAAGAGACTTGGAAAAAGAGAAAGATATATATATAGATTATAGTCTAATTTTTCGCTATATGATCATTTTTCGGTGCTATAATGATATATTCTGCCAGCTCTTATATTTCTACTATAAAAATGGTGATCCTATGTATTTTTATGAAAAACAAATGTGGCTGGCTGCTCTTGGCGTTGCTGCTATGGTATCCGCAGCTTTTTGATTATCATATATATATTAGCAAACCTTTTGTTTATTTTTCTATCCTTTATCTGTCATATTATGTGTTTTAGTTATGTGTTTGTAGGTAGGATGGCAAATGGTAAAAGAAGATGGTTTTTCTATAGGTGGTATGAGTTTTCAACCATCAGAATTTGCAAAAGTAATGGTAATACTGGCTTTGGTTTATTTTATAGTAAGAAATAAAAACTAAATTTGAGCCTAGGTATATTTACAAAGTCGTGGATAAAAGTTGCTATGTTAATATTTATTCCTGCCGGGCATAGTAGCTATAACAAATCTTAGTTCCGCTATAATAATAACTATGATAGGTTTTGTTTTATTATATAGTTAGTGTTAAAAATAAAAGATATTTGTTTAGGGTTCCGCTATTGAGTTACGTTTTTATATCTCGTATTAACTATATTTGCCACTAGTATAGGAAATATTTTGGCTAACAGCAGTGGCGGTTATAGAATTAAAAGATTTCTGTATTGGTTATTACCTGAAAGATATGCTACTGAAGGTGGATACCAAGTATTGCAAAGTCTTTATGCAGTAGCTTCAGGTGGTCTTATGGGTAAGGGTTTAGGTCAAAGTCTACAAAAATTCCACCTGCCTGAAGCTCAGAATGATATGATTTTTGCTATAATTTGTGAAGAACTTGGTTTATTTGGTGCAAGTGTAATAGTAGTACTTTTTATGTTTGTTTTATTTAGAATGTGGATATAGCTAAGAGTGCCAGAGATTTAGAGGGTAGTCTTATAGTTGTAGGAGTTATGGCTCAAATAGCAATACAACTTATACTAAATATAGCAGTGGTAACCAATGCTATGCCTAATACAGGTATCAGCTTACCATTTATCAGTTATGGAGGAAGCTCATTAGTAATCTTATTGGGTGAGATAGGTATGGTGCTTTCTGTAGCTAAGAGTATAAGACAGGAATATTAGTTATGAAAGCTTGGATATTAAATTTAAGTATTAAAAATTAAAATATTGATAATTATATGTATAATATTACTTTTAGTGTTTTCGTCTTTATTTTTATCAGAATTAGGAATATAAAAATAAGCGGAAATTCATGGTACAGTGAAGAGGATATAGAAAAAGCTTATATTTCCTAATGATGTTTCAAAATTATCAATAGTAGTTTTAACTAAAAATATTAAACAGACTATACCTTTCGTGGAGAAGTATGATATTAATTTTAATAATCCTTTTAAGATAGAAACTTATAATATATGAAAAAGTATGGTAGCCAGTGTAGAATATATGAGTTCTTATATAGTATTTTGATAAGGACGGTGTAGTAGTAGAGAGTGTAAATAAAAGAGGCTTGAGGAATACCTGTTATAAAGAATCTGGAAATAGGTGATATTATTTTATATAAAAATTACCTGTTAAAGATCCTGATATTTTTAATGAAATCTTAAATATTACACAAATGTTAAAAAGTAAAAAGTATAAATGCTGATTATATAGAATATAATAATGATAAAACTATAAATCTTCTTATAGGTGATATAAAAAGTGTATTTGGGAAAGATAAAGCAATATAGATACCGGTATTTCAGAACTTGCAGATATACTTCCTAAGCTTGATGGTTTAAAGGGTGAGTTATATTTGGATAATCTTGAAAATATTAATTCAAAAGGAATATATACTTTTAAGAAAAATAGTAAAAATGTTGTTGAATTTTTATAGTAAAAAGAGTTTATCATAGTTCTAGCATAGATTGGATGAGTATGGTAGATGTAGTATATAGGAGGAGGATATTAGCTTGTTTGAGATAAATGTAAATGGAGTAGATAGCGAAGCGAAAATTATAATTATAGGTGTAGGTGGTGCAGGTGGTAATGCTGTAACACGTATGGTAAATGAAAATATAGCGGGAGTAGAATTTATAGGTGTTAATACTGATAAGCAAGCTTTAGCACATTGTATGGCTCCTACTAATATACAAATAGGAGAGAAACTTACTAAGGGACTGGGTGCCGGTAGCTAAACCTGAGGTGAGGCCAAAAAGGCTGCGGAAGAATCTTTAGAAGAAATAAAGAATGCTATAGCCGGTGCAGATATGGTATTTGTAACCTGTGGTATGGGTGGTGGAACCGGTACGGGTGCCGCTCCTATTATTGCAAAGACAGCAAAAGATATGGGAATACTTACTATAGGTATAGTAACAAAGCCTTTTAGATTTGAAGGTAAACAACGTATGGCTAATGCTCTTTCAGGTATAGAAAGACTTACAGCCAGTGTTGATACACTTATAGTTATTCCAAATGATAGAAATTGTTACAAATAGTAGATGAAGAACAAATATTGAAGATGCTATGAGTAAAAGCTGATGAAGTTCTACAAACAAGCAGTATCAGGAATTACAGATTTAATTAATGTACCCGGTCTTATCAATCTTGATTTTGCAGATGTTCAAACAGTTATGCTTGATAAGGGTGTGGCTCATGTCGGTATAGGTAGAGCTACAGGAGATGATAAGGCTATTGAAGCAGTTAAAGCAAGCTGTATCTTCACCATTACTTGAAACAAATATTAAGGGTGCAAAGCAATGTTATTGTTAATATTTCAGGTGATATAAAGCTTGATTGAAGCTGATGAAGCTATGACTTATATTCAAGAACTTACAGGCGAGGATGCAAATGTAATTTTTGGTGTTATAAATGATGAAACAAATCCGGATGAGGTAAGTATTACGGTTATAGCTACAGGTCTAGATGCACATGGTCTTAATACACCACTTAGAAGTGTGATGAAAGAGAGTGCAAAAACCTGAGTCTGAGGAACAAATTCTAATATATCAAGAGTTGTAACTACTAATCAAAGTAATTTAGATGAAGTAGATAACAATCGAACATCTAGAAGTGAAAGAGCAGCAGAAGTCGTTAAAGAGGTAAAAAGAAGAAAATGAGCCTATATAGACCAAGACAAAGAGCTGCCTCAATAACAATACCTGATTTTTACAGAGAAAGTAGAATATATAAAGAGAGGTTAGTGCCTCTCTTTTTATTTGTTTTTGTAAATTTGTTTGCATAACAAGAAAAATAATGGATACTTTCTATATATTCTCTTTCTCAAACCACTTGAAAAATTCATTCAAATAATATAAAAATCTATTTGTTAAAAATAAAAGATAAGGTTTTTAGCTAAGTAAAAAGGAGTTTATATGTCAAAGGGAATTAAAACAATAGGTGTATTGACTAGTGGTGGTGATGCTCCAGGAATGAATGCGGCTATTAGAGCGGTTGTGCGTACAGCTATTCATAATGGTTTAAATGTAAAAGGTATAAAAAGAGGTTATGCAGGATTAATAGCAGAAGAAATAGTTGATATGGACTCTACTAGTGTTTCTGATATTATACACAGAGGTGGAACCATACTGTATACAGCCAGATGTATGGAATTTGTTACTGCCGAGGGTCAAAAAAAAGGTGCCGAGATTTGTAAAAAGCATGGCATAGACGGTATAGTTGTAATAGGTGGAGATGGTTCTTTCCAAGGTGCTGGAAAGCTTTCAGCTCTAGGAATTAATACTATAGGTGTTCCTGGTACAATAGACTTAGATATTGCTTGTACAGATTATACTATAGGTTTTGATACAGCTGTAAATACAGCTATGGAAGCTATAGACAAGGTTAGAGATACATCAACATCACATGAACGTTGTTCTATTATAGAAGTTATGGGTAGACATGCAGGATATATAGCACTTTGGTGTGGTTTTGCTAATGGTGCGGAAGACGTGTTACTTCCGGAAAAATATGATGGGGATGAGCAAGCTCTTATAAATAGAATTATTGAAAATAGAAAACGTGGTAAAAACATCATATTATAATAAATGCTGAGGGTATAGGACACTCAAATTCTATGGCTAAGAGAATAGAGGCGGCAACAGGTATAGAAACAAGAGCAACTATACTTGGACATATGCAAAGAGGTGGAGCACCTACTTGTAAAGATAGAGTATATGCTTCTATTATGGGTGCTAGAGCAGTAGAACTCTTATTAGAGGGAAAATCAAATAGAGTAATTGCTTATAAAAACGGTGAGTATTGTGATTTTGATATTCAAGAAGCTTTAGCTATGTCTAAAGATATACCGGAAGATCAATATAGGATTAGTAAGATGTTGGTTAGATAATATGGAAAAATACAGTCTTATGTGGTGCAAACTCATATAAACAAAAAATATTATCTTAATCCTAAGTTTGATATGCTACCACAGAGTATAAAAGATGAATTAAAAGTCTTATGCACTATGTATACAGAAAATTGTGGGGGAATTATTACCTTAGAATTTGATATATGTGGGAATTTAAACATAAAAACTATGGTTGATGATTCTGATTTTTACTTTGATGAGATAGAAAGTGGGCTTATGATTAGTAAGTACCAAAAAGGAAAAAGAAGAATTATTTGAGAGTTTAGAATTATTATATTCTACCCTTATAAAATAAAAAGAGGTTATATGAAACTAGGGTTTTAATATAGGTAATACGTATATAGATGGCGGACTTAGTTTAGGACCGATGGCAGGCGTTACAGACCTGCCATTTCGTATTTTATGTAAGGAGCAAGGATGTAACACTTACTTACGGAAATGGTCAGTGCTAAGGCTATATTGTGTGAAAATAAAAATACTTTAGATTTACTAAAGACTACAGGGAATGAAAAATCCGCTTGCAGTACAATTATTTGGCTCCGATCCGGATGTTTTAGCTGAAATAAGTGCAAGATTATCAGAAGAGAAATTTGATTTTATAGACTTAAACATGGGTTGTCCTGTTCCTAAAATAGTAAATAATAATGAAGGTTCTGCACTTATGAAGCAACCTAAGTTAGTAGAAAAAATATTAACTAAGATGGTGAATGCTTCAAAGAAACCCATTACTCTAAAAATAAGAAAAGGTTTTGATGACAATAATATTAATGCAGTGGAGATAGCAAAGATAGCAGAAAGTTCGGGTGTGAGCGCATTGGCAGTTCATGCAAGAACAAGGAATCAATTTTATTCGGAAATGCTGATTGGCATATAATAAAAGAAGTGAAAAAGCTATTTTCATACCTGTTATAGGAAATGGAGATATAGTAGATGGTGCTTCGGCATATAAAATGCTAAAGGAAACAGCCTGTGATGGTGTTATGATAGCAAGAAGAGCTCAGGGGAATCCCTTTATATTTAAGGAGATAAGAAATTATCTGGATTCCATAAATGAAACCACAGGAGAGTTGGAAAATTATATAGAATATAAGCCTAGTTTAGATGAAATTAGAGAGATGATACTAAGGCATAGTAAGATGCAAATAGAAACTGACGGAGAGTATATGGGTATATTAAAAATGAGAAAAGCATGTGGCTTGGTATACTCATGGTATGAAAGGTAGTTCCAGATTGAGAGACTTGGTAAATAAAATCAATACTTATGAAGAGCTTGAGAGTTTACTTGCTAAAATTAGAGTAGGCAATTCTATATGGTTAAAACCTCATGGGTGTTAGGTGAAATGTAAGTTCTTTAAACAAGATATTAAAAGTCTATAAACTTGACTTTGTATTTGAAAAAGTTTATAATCGTTCAGATGTATGACTGAAAGTGTGTAATAAAGCATATCTAGGAGGAAGGAATGGCTGAAAAAGAAACATATATTAACTTATGAAGGCTTAAAAATTGGAAGATGAACTTCATGATTTAAAAAGTTAATCAAAGAAGAGAGATAGCACAAAAATTAAGGAAGCTAGAGAGCAAGGCGATTTATCAGAAAAATGCAGAATATGATGCAGCTAAAGATGAGCAAAAGAGATATAGAAGCACGTATAGAAGAACTCGAAAAATTTACTTAAAAATGCAGAAGTTGTAGTAGAAGATGAAGTAGATTTAGATATTATTAATATTGGATGTAGTGTTATGTTATATGACAAAGAGTTTAACGAAGAAGTTGAGTTTAGAATAGTGGGTTCAACGGAAGCAAAAGCTCTTTGGAGGAAAAATAAATGAATCTCCGGGTTGGTAGAGCTTTAATAGGCAAGAGAGTGGGCGAAGATGTAGAAGTTGAAACTCAAGTCGGTGTAATTGAATATAAGGTACTTGGTATACAGAGAGTACAGTAAGGAGTATGAATGTCTGAGCAGAATATAAGTGAAAAAGAGATTACAACAGAAGAATTAAATCATATTTTTACAAGCTAGAAGAGATAAAATTAGCTGATTTAGTAGCAAATGGAAAAAGATCCTTATGAGGTTACTAAGTATGATTACACTTATCATAGTAAGGATATAAAGGATAAATTTGAAGAGTTAGAAGAAAAAGAAGTTAGTATAGCAGGTCGTCTCATGGCTAAAAGAGAGTTATGGGAAAGGCTTCTTTTTGTCATGTTCAAGATCTTGAAGGAAAAATACAGGCTTATGTTGCAAGAGATGCTATAGGTGAAGATGAATATGCAGCTTTTAAAAAGCTTGATATAGGTGATATAGTAGGTATTAAAGGAACAGTATTTAAGACAAAAGATGGGAGAGATAAGTATACATGCGACTAGTGTAGAACTTCTCTCAAAGAGCCCTAAAGCCATTACCGGAAAAAGTTCCATGGACTTACAGATACAGACACAAGATACAGACAAAGATATGTAGATCTTATAATGAATGAGAATGTAAAAGATACATTTATTAAACGTTCAAAGATAATTACAGAGATAAGAAAGTTCCTAGACAATAGAGGGATTTATGGAAGTTGAAACTCTCTGTTAGTTTCAAATGCCGGTGAGTGCAGCAGCCAGACCATTCAATACTCATTATAATGCACTTGATGAAGATGTAAAACTTAGAATATCTCTTGAACTTTATTTAAAAGAGACTTATAGTAGGTGGACTTGAAAAAGTTTATGAAATAGGAAGGGTATTCAGAAATGAGGTGTAGATACAAGACCACAATCCTGAATTTACTCTTATGGAATTATACCAAGCATTTACAGATTATCATGGTATGATGGATTTGACTGAAGATATGTTTAGACATTTAGCTTTAACTGTATGTGGAACAACAACAATTCCTTATGCTGAAGCTATGATAGATTTAGGAAAGCCTTTTGAAAGAATAACAGTTCTTGATGCAGTTAAAAAGTATGCCGGCATAGATTTTAATGAGATAAAAAATACAGAGGAAGCTAAGGCTTTAGCAAAAGAGAAGCATATAGAATTTGAGGAAAGACATACAAAGGGAGATATTTTAAACCTTTTCTTTGAAGAATATGTAGAGGAACATTTAATTCAACCTACTTTTGTAATGGATCATCCAATAGAAGTTTCTCCACTTACAAAGAAAAAACCTGAAAATCCTGACTATGTTGAAAGATTTGAGTTATTTATCTATGGTAGAGAGATGGCAAATGCTTATTCAGAGCTTAATGATCCTATAGATCAAAGACAAAGATTTGCTGCTCAAGAAGAAGCTTTTGCGGCAGGAGATGAAGAAGCAAATCATACAGATGAAGATTTCTTAAATGCTTTAGAGATAGGTATGCCTCCAACAGGTGGTATAGGCTATGGTATAGATAGATTAGTAATGTTACTTACTAATTCACCGGCAATAAGAGATGTTTTATTATTTCCAACTATGAAAAGCCTAGATAAGTAAGAATGGCTTAAAAATAAGGGCTTTTATACGGGATAGAGTTTTGTGATATATCAAAAACTTATTATATAAATAAAGCACCGAGCTTTTGAGTTACCCCAAAGTTAGATCAAAAATCTAATGATTGAGGTAAGTACTAAGTCGAGTGCTTTATTTATTTTATATTTCCAGATACCCAAAAATTTAAAAATACTAAATATAAAGATAATACAGTAGCTGTGAAGTCCGATATCGGTCCGGCGAATAAGGTTCCGTTAATTCCCGCATATATAAGAGAATATAAAAAGTAGAGGAATAAGTATAAGACCTTGCTTAGCTATCGAAAAGAAAAAAATCCCACTTTTTAACATTACCTATGGCTGAAAAATAATTTATAGCTAGAGGCTGTATTCCATAGGAGAAAACCATAAACATATAAATACGTAGATAAAGTCTACCAAAAGTAAAATATAACTCATCTCCATTACCGAAAAATTCTAAGTATAGAATCAGGGAAAAATTGAAAAACAATAAATATTATTACACAAAAGACACTTGATATAATTATAGCATGCAAAAAGGTACTTTTTACCCTTGCATATTTTTTTAGCACCAATATTGAAGCCCAGTATAGGTTGGCAACCTTGAGCGAAGCCCTACAGATATAGCTGTTAAAAATACTGACAATCTTTGAAACAACTCCTGATATAGCCAGGGATATATCACTTCCGTAAATAGACTTAGCACCATAGAAAGTCAGCATTATTTAATATAATATTAATCAACATTATAATAACTAAATTAATAAGATTAGACATTCCAAGTTTTACTATACCGATAAAGCATTGTAGTCTAAATCTAAAAATCACTAATACTAAGTTTAACAGATTTGAACCTGAAAAAGTAAATGAGTGATAGGAAAAAGATAAAATCTGTCCTGCTAATAGTAGCATAAGGGCACCTTCTATTCCTAATCCTAGAGGATACATAAAAAGCCAATCAAGAAAAACATTTATAATAGCACCTATAACATTACAAAGCATAGAGTATGTAGGTGAACCGTCAGCTCTTATTAAATTTGCAGTACAGATGGAAAATAATAGGCAAGGTAAACCTATAGCTGTTATATGTAGATATTTTAGGGCATAAGGAAGTACAGTATTTGTTGAACTCGCTAAAAATTAATATTTGTCTTGAAAAAGATTAGGGTGAAAAAGTAAAATAAAAATTGATAAAGCAAAAACAAATATTAGACCATTAATTAAATAATCTTTTAGCTTCTTTTTATTTTTTAGCTCCCATGTTTATATTAAAATTAGCTGCTGTACCTACGCCTACAAGTTGTGCCAGAGCAGTGGTAGAGTTACTATAGGAAAAAGCAACATTAGTAGCTGCATTTCTAACATACCTACTACATTTCTCATAAAAATTTGATCAGTTATATTATAAGCTGAACTAACAAGTAAGCTGATAATAGAGGGAATGGCAAATTTTATGATGAGTTTATTTATATTTTCGCTACCTAAAGGTATTTTCATTATTCATTTAGATTCCTCCTTCTAATAATATCTAATAATATTTTGTCTGCTTTTAGATAAAAGCCATCTTTTTGATAGCTATAACCAGTTTCCAACTTGGAGAATATTGCTTAGGAATTGAGTATATTTTTAAATTATTTTTCTTCCTAAAAAGTTCTCCTTTTGTTTTGTAATAATTAATATAATCTTCCGGAAAATTATAATGCCCTATGCCGGTGGAAACAAATTCAAGAGCTGTCATATAGCTTTTTATGGTTAGCTGTTATGTACATTATTTATACCTGCCCTTTTAAAAATCAAATCTGACATTTGTCTCAATGCCTGTATCCTTATTTTGAGACTAATAAAGTCAAGGTATTTTAAAATGTTTAATATCAAGAACAGGATACTTATAAGATTCTATATTTTTTAATATTTTTCTAAAAAGTATCATTACTGGAACTAAGTATTACAAAATCTTCATCAGCTAAAATTTCACATTCAAGATGTGAAATTTCTGCATCAGAGTAAGATATGCATTAAGGCAAAGTCTATTTCACCGCTAATAATTTTCTCTAAATTAGTAGAAGTATCTTCTACTATGTTTATTTCTATATCAGGGTAGTCTTTTTAAAGCTGGATATAACATCAGGAAGTATAAGTCTACCAAGATGACCTGTTATGCCTAAACTTAATTTTCCCATTTTTAAGTTGTTTTATATCACTTATTTCCATTTGCATATTTTCATAGATTTTAAGTATTTTTACTAGCAGCTTTATAATATTTTTCACCGGCAAGAGTAAGTTTTAGTCCACCTGATTTACGAATAAATAGTTCAGATGATAAATTTATTTCTATTCTTTTTAGTGATTGAGAAAGAGAAGGTTGAGACATATATAATTTTTGCGGCAACGGATATACTACCTTCTTCGGCAACAGTTTTTATATATAATAATTCCTTACTTGTCATTCATCTACTCCTATAACTTTTTATATTATATCTAACATAATAAATATTGTTATTGCCTATATTGTACAGGAGTATTATAATATTTTCAATGAAAAAGTAAGATAAAAAGGTGTGAAATAGTAGGAGGAAATATGATAAAAACTATATGATAGCGGTGTTTTTTTAGTAGATGGGAAACAAATAATAGAAGAAAAAGATAAAGAACTTGTGGAAAAGTATACAGGATTAAAAGCTGATAAGGAAGAGGCAAGAAAAAGGCAGCATAGCCTATGGTATTTTTAGAGGCTGATAATATTTCAGGCAATATGGAAAATTTGAAATTAAAATTTGATTCTATGGCGTCTCATGACATAACCTTTGTAGGTATAGTTCAAACGGCAAAAGCATCGGGTATGACAAGGTTTCCTCTACCTTATGTTCTTACAAATTGTCATAATTCTTTATGTGCAGTAGGAGGAACTATAAATGAGGATGACCACTTATTCGGTTTATCAGCAGCTATATGGTGGTATTTACGTTCCTCCTCATATAGCAGTTATACACCAATATGTAAGAGAAGCTATGGCAGGGTTGTGGAAAGATGATACTTGGCTCAGATAGTCATACAAGATATGGAGCCTTGGGAACTATGGCTATAGGTGAAGGTGGTGGAGAGCTGGTTAAACAATTGCTGGAAGATACCTATGATGTTAAAAGACCTGAAATTATAGCAGGTATATTTAAAAAGGTAAGCCAAATCCTTTTGTCGGACCTCAAGATATAGCTTTAGCAATTATAGGGCAGTTTTAAAAATGGATATGTAAAAATAAAATAATGGAATTTGTAGGCGAGGGTATATCATCTATGACAACGGACTATCGTAATGGTGTTGATGATTATGACTACAGAAACAACTTGTTTATCGTCTATATGGCAAACTGATGAAGATACTAAGAAATTTCTTGGTATACATGGTGAGGCAGGACGATTATAAAGAGTTAAAGCCTAAAAAAATTGCTTATTATGACGGTCTTATAGAGGTGGATTTGTCATCTATAAAACCAATGATAGCTCTTCCATTTCATCCAAGTAATACATATACTATGAAGAGTTGAATGAAAATCTTGAGGATATTTTACGTACAGTAGAAGTAGAAGCAAGAAAGATTGGAGGAGAAGCCGCAAAAGATTTTAGACTCACAGATAAAATAGAAAATGGTAAGCTTAGAGTTTCACAAGGTATTATAGCAGGTTGTGCAGGTGGAAATTATACTAATGTTATGGAGGCTGCCCATATATTAAAGGGAAAAAGTTGTGGCTTTGATGAATTTAATCTTGCAGTTTATCCTTCATCTCAAGCAGTATTTATAGATGTTACCAGAAAAGGAGCTGTAGCCGACCTTATGGCGGCAGGAGCTATAGTGAAAACAACATTTTGTGGTCCTTGTTTTGGTGCAGGTGATACTCCACATCATAATGGACTTAGTATAAGACATACAACTAGAAACTTCCCAAATAGAGAGGTTCAAAAAGCTGGTGCCGGTCAAATGTCAGCAATGTAGCTTTAATGGATGCCAGAAGTATAGCAGCTACTGCCGCAAATGGAGAGTTTACTTACTTCAGCTGAATATGTTCATGACGGATATGAGGTTCCTGGTATTCTTATGATAAGAGTATATGTGAAAATAGAGTTTATAATGGCTTTGGTGATCCTAATAAGGGAGAACTCATATATGGACCAAATATAAAAGACTGACTGAAATGAGCTAATCACAGACAATATTCTATTAAAGTTTGGCTAAAATAAGAGATGAAGTTACAACGACAGATGAACTTATTCCATCCGGTGAAACTTCTTCATATCGTTCAAATCCACTTGGACTTGCAGAATTTACTTTATCTAGAAGAGATCCTGAGTATGTAGGACGTTCAAAAGTAGTAGATAGAATAGAAAAGGCAAGAAATAGAGGAGAAGATGTATTGAAGGTAGCTCCTGAACTAAAAGCTATCTTTGACAAAATAAAAACTATTGAGAATTATGAAAATATTGATATAAATGCCACAGAAATTGGCTCTATGATATATGCTAATAAGCCGGAGACGGTTCAGCCAGAGAGCAAGCTGCAGGATTGTCCAAAGAGTTATAGGCGGTCTTGCAAATATAGTAAAAGATTATGCTACTAAACGTTATCGCTCTAATGTTATGAACTGGGGAATGTTACCATTTGTTTTTTAGACGAAGAACCGGAATTTTGAAGTGGGAGATTATATTTTTCATACCTGATATTAGAAATAAATTAGACACTTGCCTAAATGATATAAAAGCATATATAATTAAAGATGAAATAGAGAGATTAAGTTATGTATACAAGATATGACTAATGAAGAAAAAGAAATTATTAAAAAGCAGGATCATAGTAGTATAATAAGTTAAGAAAGGGTTTACTAAAATGAAAATAGGTTTTGGTAATGACCATACAGCAGTAGAACTATTATAATGGAGCATTTAAAGAAAAGGGACATGAATGTGTAGATTTCGGTTTTAAGTGATGAGGCCGGAAAATGTGATTATCCTGTTCCGGGACTTGCGTGCAGAGAAGCTATAAAATGCGGTAAGGTGGATAAAGGGTTCTTATTTGCGGTGCAGGTATGAGGCATAAGTCTTGCGGCAAATAAGGTTCCCGGAATAAGGGCTGCGGTATGTTCTGAGGTTATTCAGCTAAGATGGCGGCAATGCATAATGAAGCAAATATAATAGCTTTCGGTGCCAGAGTAGTAGGAAGTGAAGTAGCAAAAGCAATAGTTGATGCTTTTGAAACAGAATATGAAGGTGGTAGACATATAGCTAGAGTAGATATGATTTAGGGATATAGAGAAAAATATAGTAAAGAAGTATAAGAGGTAATCTTATGTTTGAATCTTGGTTTAGTTTTATTTCACCTAATAAAAGAAAAGAGGGAAGAAAGATATTTTTGAAGAAGGTGTATCCTTTCGGTTCTGCTCAAAAGCTTTGGGAAGAAAAAGGCTTAGTGAACTTTTCCTAATACCAAGATATAAAAGCTTTATATGTATCATTTGCTTGTATTAAAAGAAAAATAGCTAATACCCTAGTTCCACAAGATGACGATGATTATTTAGATTTATCTGTAGATGAAATTATTAAAAATGGTCTAAAGATATATTAGTAAGAGATTTGGGAGATGAAGCTATAGAAAAACTCATTAAACTTTCACTAATAGAATTTAAGTCCGGAAGTTTGGAAGAGTTAATAAAATGTAATTTTATATTGTCATAATCTATACTGTGTTGTAGTATAGTTATGGCAATATTTACTAAAGGAGAATTGATATGAAAAAGAATTTTAGAATCTGTATTGCAATGGGACTTGTTTCAAGTGCACTCTTGGTAGCTAGTGGAAATACTTCTAAAAGTAAGTGAAACTACTAAAGCTGTAGAAAGTGAGTATTGAAGAGGCTGCTGCAGAAAGACAAGTGAGAAAACAAAGTAGGCCTATCCATTTACTATTGATAGCGATACAGGGTAATGAGATATGTAAGGGTGTTACTTTTGAAGAGGCACCTAAAAAGCAGTTTCTCTTAGTGGCTTTTACAGAAATGTTATTATCTTTAGGGTTTGGAAGATAGAATATGGTAGGTTATGGTTACCAAGATAATGAGGTCTTACCTGAGTATAAAGATGCTTTATCTAAAGTAGAAGAATTATCAAAAATCAAATCGACAAAAGAAGTTTTATTATCAAAAGAACCGGACTTCTTGACCCGGGTTGGAAGTCAACATTTTCTGATAAGAATTTTTGATCCTAAGTTTGATGAAGAAAATGGAATAAAAATTTATGTTCCACGTTCAGAATATACTAATGCAAAAATGGAAAATGCATATGAGGACTATGCTAATTTCAGGGAAAAATTTTAATGTTAGCGATAAAGCAGATGAGATAGTTTCAAAAATGAAATCAGATATAGCGGCAGTTAATGAAAAGATAAAAAGATTTAGAATAAAGTTGAGTGTTTTTGTATATGATAGCGGAGAGAAAGAAAGCTTTTACTGCAAGTGCCGGTTTGACTTCAGATATAATTTCTTTAGCCGATGGTGAAAAATGTGTTGCGGGTGAAGAAAAGAATTGGATGAGTGTAAGTTTTTGAAGATGTGGTATCTAAAAATCCTGATTATATAATAGTTATGGATTATAAAGATAGCAGTCCGTTGGAACAAAAATTAAATTTCTTAAAGACTCACTTGCTTTGAAAGAATTAGATGCAGTTAAAAATGATAGAATTTTTACTAGGGTTTATCTGATGTATTGGCGGGACCTCGTAATGTAACTGCTATAGAAAAATAGCAAGAGGCTTCATCCAGAGGCATTTAAATAATGAGAATTGATAAAAATAGTAAAGGCTTTTTAGGTACCTTTTTAATATTTTTATTATATACGATATACTCAGCATAGTATTAAGTATATTTGTGGGTAGTGTAGATATAAAGCCTATTTGGGTTATTAAAATCATTGTTAATAATATAGCAAAGGCAGAGGTTTTTCCTGTGGAATGGAAAAATTCTGCTAATTCTATTGGTTGGCAATTACGTTTTCCTAAGGTTATAGTCGCTTTTATAACAGGTGCGGTCTTGAGTCTTGCAGGGCTTACTTATGCAGTCTTTGACTAAGAATCCATTAGCAGATCCTTATGTACTAGGTATATCTTCAGGTGCCTCTACAGGAGCGGTAGCTACTATTTTACTGGGAAGTTTACCTTTTTTCGGACGAGTTCCAATTAGTTTTGGGGCCTTTATAGGTGAGTATATTTGCCAGCATACTTGTTTATGTCGGTTCTGCAAGTTTTGGCGGACTTAGTACAAATAATATAGTTCTTATAGGTATGAGCTTATCAGCTATATTTGGTGCCTTTACAAATATAATTATAACTCCTAAAAGTCATGCTATAAAAATGCCTTGTATTGGTTGGGTGGTGGTTTATCAGGTGTAACTTGGGCAGATGTTCCCTTATTTGTAGTTACTTTTATAATAATGTTTATAGCTATGTTTATACTTAGTAAAATCTCTTGATCTACTATTACTTGGAGAGGATATGGCTAGAACTAACGGAGTACCTATTTTTGCTATAAAAACAGCTATTATTGTTTTATCTACCTTAATAACGGCAGTTCTAGTTTCGACTTGTGGAATTATAGGTTTTGTGGGTTTTAATAGTTCCACATTTAGGACGAATATGTTGTAGGTTCTGCTCATAAAAAATTAGTACCGGTCTGTATATTTTTAGGTGGAATACTTATGATATGGTCAGATGTATTTGCAAGAGTATATTTTTCTCCGGAAGAATTACCTGTAGGCGTTATTACTGCACTTATTGGAGCACCTATATTTTTATTTTTACTTAAATCTTCATATAAAAAGGTAGGTAGATAAATGAGTGTTATAAGAGTAGAAAATTTATCTTTTGATATAGATAAGACAAAGATTTTTGGATAATATTTCATTTGATGTACCAAAAAGGTGCTTTTGTCAGGAGTTGTAGGTCCTAATGGTTTGTGGGAAGTCAGTTTACTTAAAAATATATATAAAAGTTACAAACCAACAAAAGGTGCTATTTATATAAATGATAAAAAACTTATTCAATATATCTGATAAGAACTTTTGCCAAAAAGAAGTAGCAGTTGTTACACAAGAGCATGAGCTTAGTTTTGATTTTACTGTAGAGCAAAATAGTAGAAATGAGTGAATATGCACACCATAATTTTTGGAGAAGAATACAAATTTAGATAAAGAAATATGTGAAAAAGCCTTAGAAGATGTGAGGAATGTTAGAATTTAGAGGCGTAGCTATCTAAGTCTTTCAGGTGGTGAAAAAGCAAAAGAGTGATGATAGCCATGGCATTTGCAAAAAGGTTCCAAGATTATACTTTTAGATGAACCCACAAATCATCTTGATATAGGTTACCAATTATCTATAATGGATACATTAAAAATAGAGAAGATACTACAATATTTGCTACTATACATGATCTTAATATAGCGGCAAAATACTGTGATTATATTTTTCTTATGGAGAAATCAAAAGATAATAAATTTTTGGAAAAGCTCTAGAGATGTTTTTGGATGTGGAAAATATAAATAAGCTATTTATGGTTAATTCATATATTAATGAATTGCCTGACGGTCAACTTTAATATAAGTTTCTTGGGACAAAAAGTTAAATTAAAATATTAGACTAGTATACAAGTTTTTGTAGACAAAAGGGGCCTCACACTAATCACTTGAGTGCGACAGCCCCTTTTTATTATAAAATAATAAAATAAAAAGCTATATTTTTTTAACCTTTAAATTCTCAAGTTATAAATTGGGAAAAATGATAGTATAGTTATTAGTTTCGGTAAGTTTATTGTAAACACTAATATCAAAAATAGGCTATAGGTATTTACAAGAAGGTAAAATTTTCTTGAAAATTAAAAACTCAAAGGTTTATACTATAAAAACATATTAGGAGGAAGTTTTATGTTTACTACACTAATAAAGTATATTAAACAGTATAAAAAGATTCCTTACTGACTATATTATTTACCGTAGGTGAAGTGGTATTGAAACCTTTGTCCAATTTCTATGGCTCTTATGATAGATAAAAGGTATTAGTAAAGGGAAATATGCGAGGCTGTCTATGTATATGGAATACTGATGACGGTATTATGTATACTTGGGCTCGTAAGCGGTATTTTTTCAGGAAAATATGCAGCTAGTGCCAGTAGCGGCTTTGCGGCAAATTTAAGAGAAGGTATGTTTTCACATATACAAGAATTTTCATTTTCTAATATTGATAAATTTTCTAGCAGAGCCTTGTAACCAGACTTACAACGGATGTAACAAATGTCCAAAATTCATATCAAATGATAATCAGATTATTAATGAGAGCTCCAGCTACACTTATATTTTGTATGATTATGACTATAGTAATCAGTCCTAGTCTATCTTTGATTTTTATTTTTGCAACCTTGTTTTTAGGATTATCTGCGGTTATTATAGTTAAAAACCGGTGTGAAAAGCTTTTACACTTGTTTTTGATAAATATGATGAGTTAAATGCAAGTGTACAAGAAAAATGTAAGAGGTATAAGGGTTGTAAAATCTTATGTAAAAGAAAATTATGAAATAAGTAAATTTGATAGAGACTATAGTAAATTTATATAAGATGTTTGTAAAAGCAGAAGCAGGAGTGAGCACTTTCAAATCCACTTATGTTATTTACCATAAATATTTCTATGCTTGCTATTTCTTGGTTCGGAGCTAATTTCATAGTTGCAGGTAAGCTTTACAACCCGGAGAGTTAACGAGTTTGTATACATATATTATGAATATGATGATGGCACTTATGATGTTAGCTTTTTGCTTTTTGTTATGGTAGTTATAAGTGAAGCAGCGCCAAAACGTATATATAAGTACTTGGAAGAAAAATCGGATATTATAAGTAAAGAAGATGCCATCAAAGAAGTAACAAAATGGCAGCATCATATTTGAAAAATGTTTGTTTCTCATATAAAAAGAAAGTAAGAAATATGTTCTTGAAAAATGTCAATTTAGATATAGAAAGTGGACAAACAATAGGAATTATAGGTGGTACAGGAAGCTCAAAAATCATCACTAGTTAATCTTATAAGCAGACTATATGATGTTTCAAAAAGGAAAAAGTAAAAGTTGGAAATATAGATGTAAGAGATTATGATGTAGATGTTCTTAGAAAATAAAGTGGCTGTTGTATTACAGAAAAATGAATTATTTAGTGGAACTATATTAGAAAAATCTACGTTGGGAAATAAAAATGCTACTTTGGAAGAATGTAAAAGGGCCTGTGATATTGCTTGTGCAAATGAGTTTATAGAAAAATTCCTAATGGATATGATACATATATAGAACAAGGAGGTAGCAACGTATCAGGTGGACAAAAACAAAGATTATGTGTAGCAAGAGCTATATTAAAGAAACCTAATATTATTATATTTGATGATTCTACCTCTGCTGTAGAATACAGCTACAGATGCAAAAATAAGAAAAAGCTTTTAAAAGAAGATTTATCTAATACTACAAAAATTATTATTGCTCAAAGAATATCATCCATAAAAAGAAGCCGATAAAATAATAGTTATGAATGAAGGAAAGGTAGATGCCTTTGATACTCATGAAAATTTATTAAGATATAATGAGATATATCAATCTATAGCTAAGGTACAGTTGGAAACAGCAGGTGATTTTTTGATAGAAAGGAGGAGAGCCTAATGAATAAAGCAAGAAGCGAGTATGAGCGAAATTATAACTATAATTTTTAAAAAGATATTGACTATATATGATATTTGTTATTATAGGGTATTTGGTTCAGCACTTACAACAGTTTATGGCTCTACCTTTCTTAAAAACCCTTATAGATGATTATTTAGCCCTCTCGTAAAAGAAACAAATCTAATTTTACTCCATTAGCTAATGCTCTGATAAAATTGGCCATAATTTATGGACTAGGTGTATGTTGTTCTTATATCTATGTAAGAATAATGGTAAATGTGAGGGCAAGGAACTATGAGAATAGTCAGACATAGACTTTTTGAACATATGGAAAGATTACCTATAAAAATATTTTGATACCCTATGCATATGGTGATATTATGTCAATTTATACTAATGATACAGATACTTTAAGACAATTTATGGGACAATCATTTCCACAATTACTCAATTCGGTGGTTACAATAGTAAGTGTTCTTATAAGTATGTTTATACTAATATTCCTTTGACTATATTTAGTGTATTACTCACTGTACTGACTTTATATATTACCGGTAAGGTTGCAAAATCTCTCAGGTAAATATTTTGGTGAACAACAAGCTAATCTTGCTAAGCTTAATGCCTATGTAGAAGAAATGATGAGTGGACAAAAAGTAATAAAAGTATTTACCCATGAAAAAAGAAGCTATAATTGATTTTTAATAAAGTAAGTGAAGAATTAAGAGATAGTGCAAAATAAAGCTAACGGTTATGCAAAATATAATAATTCCTATAGTATTTCAATTAGGGAATCTATCTTATATAATTACAGCCTTATTTGGTGCAATATTAGCTGTAAATGCTTATTTTGGATTAAGTGTAGGTGCTTTAGTCGCTTTTTTGACCTTAGTAAAGAGTTTTAATCAACCATTTTTCTCAAATGAGTCAGCAATTAAATTCGGTAGTTATGGCAAATGCAGGAGCAAATAGAATACAGGAGTTAATGCTTGAAAAATTGGAAGAAGATGAGGGCTATGTGGAGTTGGTTTATGCTAATATTACCGAAAACGGTATAGAGGAAAGTAAAGAAAGAACCGGAGATTGGGCATGGAAACATTACCATAAAGAAGATGGAACTACTACATATACAAAACTGGACGGAAATATAGTTATGGAAAAATGTAGAACTTTGGATATAATGAAGAAAAATGGTTCTCCATAATATAAATCTATTTGCTAATAAAGGTCAAAAGTTGCTTTGTAGGGTTCTAGAGGGGCAGGAAAAGACTACTATAACCAATCTTATAAATAGATTTTTATGATATCAATTCCGGTAAAATACGTTATGACGGTATAAATATAGATAAAATTAAAAAAGATGATTTACGACGTAGTTTAGGGGTGGTATTGCAAGATACGCATCTTTTTACAGGTACAATAATGGAGAATATACGTTATGGTAGAGAAGATGCTACGGATGCAGAATGTATAGCTGCGGCTAAGCTTGCTAATGCACATGGTTTTATAGAGAGATTACCTGAAGCTTATGATACTATTATAAGTGGAGATGGTGGAAAATTATCTCAAGGTCAAAGACAATTATTAGCTATAGCCAGAGCGGCGGTTGCCGATCCGCCTGTACTTATATTGGATGAAGCAACTTCATCTATAGATACCAGAACTGAAGTTTTAGTACAAAGGGGTATGGATTCTCTTATGCAAGGTCGTACAACCTTTGTAATAGCACATAAGCTTTCGACTATCAAAAATTCTGATTGTATTATGGTTCTTGAGCAAGGGCATATAATAGAAAGAGGAAATCATGATGAGTTATTGGCTGCTAAAGGTAAGTATTATCAGTTGTATACAGGAAATAGATTATCGGAATAATATAATAAATATGGAAATAGATAATTATAAGATAAAATATCTATAAGCAAGTTGTTTTTAAAAATTCAGTTTAGTAATTTTTTTATAATATATAAACGTCCATACACATACTAAGCAAAAATAAATTTTTGAGTTTTGTATGTGATTTGGACGTTCTTATTACTAAAAGTATTTTATTTTTGTTTTTATAAAGGATGAGTAGACCTTTTAATAATAAATTCTCATCAACTATTATTTTATGCTTACAAAGAGGAGTTACGAAGGTAGCAAGACCGCCGGTTGCAATAATGGTAAGTTCTTCACCCAGTTCGTTTTTCCATTCTTTCTATGCAGGCATCCATTATACCTGCATGTCCGTAAACTATACCGCTACGCATAGAGTCTATAGTATTTTTGGCAATTATATTCTTTGGCATCTCTAAGTTTATCTGTGGTAATTTAGCTGTCCTAAGACTTAGAGATTCTAAGGAAATTTTTTAGCCCGGATGTATTATGCCACCTATATATTCTTTGTTTTTATTGACTCACAAATATAGTTGTTGCTGTTCCCATATCTATGACTGCAAGGGGTAAAGGATATTCATTCATAGCGGCAACGCTGTCGACTATAAAGATCTGAACCTATAGTGCCGGGATTATCCATACATAATTTTTAATCCTGTTTCCATTGAAGAATCTACAAGTATACAATCTAAATTTGTAATTTTTAACAGCATTTATTATTATCTGATTTAGGGGTGGAACAACGCTTGAAAGTATAGCTCCCTCAATATCATTTATATCTATATTGTGTATTTCAATATAGTTTTTATATTAATCGCATATTCCAAATCTGTTTTCTCAGTTCTTGTTGTAACCCCTTTCAAGAAAGTAGGTGTTTTTATCATCTATACCACCTATAACAATATTAGAATTTCCCATATCTATAGCTAAAAATCATGACGGTATTCCTTTCGTACTTTTAAATATGCTATAGTGTAACATATATGATGTATTTATAAAAAAAGCCATATAAGGAGAAACTATGTTAAAAATAAATGTATTATTCTTGGAATAAGCGGGGGTATAGCTGCATATAAAATGGCAAATTTAGCCAGTTTATTGGTGAAAAAAGGTGCTAAAGTTCATGTTATAATGACAGAGAATGCAACAAAATTTATTAGTCCTATAACTTTTGAAACTTTAACTAAAACAATGTATGATAAATACCTTTGATAGAAATTTTGAATATAAAGTTGAACATATAGAAGTAGCAAAAGAAGCAGATATATTTGTCGTTGCACGGCTACTGCAAAATATTATCTCAAAAACTTTACTAATGGGCTTGCAGATGATATGCTTAGCACAGTTGCATTAGCTTGTACTTGTAAAAAGTTGGTCTGTCCTGCAATGAATACCAGAATGTATGAAAATCCTATAGTAAAAAGATAATATAGATAAGCTTAAAAATATGATTTTGATATTATGGAAGCAGATAAGGGATATTTAGTCTGTGGTGATACAGGAGTAGGAAAATTACCGGATATAGAAGATATATACGATAGAATTTGTTATCATATAGAATATGAAAAAGATCTGTTAGGAAAAAATATTTTTAGTGAGTGCAGGAGCAACAAGGAAGATATAGATCCTGTCAGATTTATCAGCAATCATAGTACAGGAAAAATGGGTATAGAACTTGCAAAGGCGGCTTATTATAGGGGCAAATGTAAAATTAGTTTTAGGAGTATCAAATGAGAAACCGATAAAAAAACTATGGATATACAAAGGATAATAAGTGCTAAAGATATGTATGAAGCTATAATACCAATAGCAAAAAGATATGGATATTATAATAAAAAGCCGCGGCGGTTGCAGATTATAGACCAAGGAATATTGAAAATGAGAAAAATAAAGAAAAACTCAGGAGATACAAGTATAGAATTAGAAAGAACAGATGATATTTTAGCTAAACTTGGAGAAGAAAAAGAGAAGGACAGTTTTTATGTGGTTTTTCTATGGAAACCAGTAATTTAATAGAAAAATTCCAAGAAAAACTCTTAAAAAGAATTTAGATATGATAGTTGCAAACAATCTAAAAGGTTCCAGGTGCAGGATTTGGCGTAGATACAAATGTAGTTACTGTAATAAGTAAAAATAATCAAGTGGATTTTTACCTTGCAAACTAAAGAAGAGCTTGCACATAAAATTTTTAGATGAGATAAAGAAAGAAATTAATTAAGCTACTTGAAAAACTTATAAATAATGTACAATAACTAGATATGAAATAAATTAATAGGAGTATAAAAAATGAAGTGCTATGATGAATTAAAGGCTAGAGGTCTTATCGCTCAAACAACAAATGAAGAAAAATAAGTAAGATGATAAATGAGGGTAAAAGCTACTTTCTATATAGGTTTTGATCCTACAGCTGATGGTTTGCATGTAGGACATTTTATGGCTCTATGTTTAATGAAAAAGATTGCAAATGGCAGGTAATAAACCTATAGCTTTAGTAGGTGGCGGTACAGGTATGATAGGAGATCCGTCAGGAAGAACAGATCTTAGATCTATGATGACTCTTGAACAAATAGATCATAATTGTGAATGTTTTAAAAGCAGATGTCCAGATTTATTGAGTTTGGAGAAGGAAAAGCCATGATGGTAAATAATGCCGATTGGTTAAGAGATTTAAACTATATGGAGTTTATTAGAGAAGTAGGTCCACATTTTTCAGTTAATAATATGCTTAGAGCAGAATGTTATAAGCAACGTATGGAAAAAGGTCTTTCATTCTTAGAATTTAACTATATGATATTACAGAGCTATGATTTTTATATGTTATATCAAAAATATGGTTGTAATATGCAATTTGGCGGAGATGACCAATGGTCAAATATGCTTGGCGGTACAGAACTTATAAGAAGAAAGTTATCAAAAGATGCTCATGCTATGACTATTACCTTATTACTTAACTCAGAAGGTAAGAAAATGGGAAAAACAGTGGGTGGTGCAGTATGGCTTGATCCAAATAAAACCAGTCCGTTTGAGTTTTATCAATATTGGAGAAATGTAAGCGATGCTGATGTACTTAAATGTATTAAAATGCTTACATTCTTACCTATAGAACAAATTCAGTCTATGGAAGACTGGGAGGGTTCTAAGTTAAATGAAGCTAAGCAAATATTGGCTTTTGATTTGACTAAACTTGTTCATGGAGAAGAAGAAGCTATAAAAGCAGAAGAAGCAAGTAAGGCTTTAGTTGCAGGTGGCGCTAATATGGCTAATGTACCAAGTGTGAATATAAATGAAGAAAATCTTGTAGATGGAAAAATTGATATCTTAGGTGCTTTAGTTTTAACAGGTCTTGCAAAGAGTCGTGGGGAAGCTAGAAGAAATGTAGAGCAAGGTGGAGTATCAGTTGACGGTGATATAGTTAAAGATATAAAAACCAGTTACGAATTAAATGATTTTGCAGGGTGAAGGTAAAACTTATCAAAAGAGGAAAGAAAAATTTCTGTAAGATAGTACTGACAAGTAAAATTAGAAGTTTATAATTAATGTAGATTCTTCGGGGCGGGGTGTAATTCCCCACCGGCAGTATAGTCTGCGAAGCTGAGTGCTTGAACCGGTGAGATTCCGGTACCGACAGTATAGTCTGGATGAGAGAAGAGATTAAGGAACTTTTTAGTTCATATATGATTATTTGTCGTATATAAAATTAATTATTTCTTACCCCAAGAGTTACTTGGGGTATTTTTATTCTAAATATCCTGAGATACTTTTTGCACACAGAAAGGGAGGAAAAAGAAGATGCAAAATTTTTAACAGTATTAAAGGATAATTTGGTATTCTTTTAGCGAGTTTCTAGGGATAGTAGCTATAATATTTATACTATCCTATCTGATTGAGAGAGCTTATAATAAGTCCATAGGCTATAATGGTAAGGTACTTACTACAAAAAAACTTACCATGGTTGGTCTGTTTTCAGCAATAGCAACTATACTTATGATGTTTGAAGTACCTTTACCACTAATACCTAGTTTTTATAAGATAGACTTATCAGAGGTTCCAATATTGATAGTTAGTCTGGCTTATGGTCCTTTAGCGGGAGCATTAACAGAATTTTGTAAAATTCTACTTAAATTAGTTTTTAGATCTACGACTACAGCCTTTGTAGGAGAGTTGGCAAATTTTGTTGTTGGAATGAGTTTTATATTACCTGCAACTATTATATATATGTTAAGAAGAACTAGAAGTTCATTTATAGTAGGAACGAGTGGCAGGAACTTTGGTACTTACTATATTCGGTTCATTATTTAATGTAGTATATTTATTACCTAAATTTGCAGCTATGTATGGTATGCCGCTTGATAGTATTGTAGCTATGGGAACAGCCTTGAAATCCAAGTATAACATCGCTTGCTACTTTCATATTATTTACTGTTGTACCGTTTAATATAATAAAAAGGTACAGTGGTTTCTTTAATAAGCTTAGCTTTTATATGGTAAATTGAAGAGTATTTTTATTAAATGTTTCTAGAGAAGAGAGTTTGGTATAGTAAATAATAAATAAACTTTGATTGCTTATTCTACATTGTTTTTGATATACTATATACAATCATTTAGGTAACAAAAAGTTACATACAAAAGACGATAAAATTTTTGTAGTATAAATTATCGAATTTGTTTAGCAAAAGATGATAATAATTATATTATTTTATTATAGGAGGGTTTTGTCATGACAGTAGATAAGAATATGACAATAGGTCAATTGTTGATGGAAAGTGAGCTCGCAGCTCCTGTACTTATGAGAGCAGGTATGCATTGTTTGGGTTGTCCATCATCTCAGATGGAGACTTTGGAAGAAGCTTGTATGGTACATGGAATAGATGTAGATGTACTAGTTTCACAACTTAATGAAATTTTTAGCATAATAAGTTGTTATATAAAAAGCACCTCATTTAGAGGTGCTTTTTTTATAGTTGAAATTTTATTTTAAAAAGCAAAATCTTTTATTATAAGCTCAAAATGTTCATCAAGATAGGCTTTACTGGAAGGAAAAAGGAATCTTTTTCCATATTCACCTAAAATATTACAAGAACTTACAAAAAGAGAATTTTTCTACCTCTTCATTAAGTAAGACTAAATAATAGATTTTTAGATGAAGGATTTTTTGTAAAGTAAACTTGGTCCGTGTAATATGGACTTATATGTTTAGAAGCTTCTATTAGAGTATCAAGATTTTTCAAAAACAAAAAAGGCTCTAGGGCAACAAAAATTTTGTTTTTCTATCGTCAGCTTCTTTAGTATAACTTGTAGCAATATCTTTTTCTATCTTTGTTAGTCCTTCAATTTCTTTAAAGTCATCTAGACTTTTTAAGAAAGAATGCATTTCATCTTCAAGACTAGGTGAAAATTTAGAAAATCTGGTATCTAATTCATCGGGGTCTTCGACTTTTTGTGATAAGCAGAGAAAGGCTTTCATCAGGAAGTGGGGTTGCCTCAACCATAATAGGAGTATCACCTGCCCTCAAAAATCTAATTCTATACTGGCTTTCGTAACATCTCTTTAAATAGTTTTTGCTTTTTCACTACCATAAGCAAGTTCTAATAAATTTATACCACGTTCGCTAAGATCTACACTTTCTAAAATACAACGAATCTGTCTGTCATTAAGTTTTTAAATATCATATTAACCATCCTTACTATGCCACATATAAGTAACATATAAAAAGTTGTGTTAAAAGCATACACTAAATACAAGAAAAAGTTCAATATACAAAATATAGAAAATATATTTTTAAAATATACAATATATACTAAAAGTATTAAAAAAGTGTCCGAATGATAGTTTAGTATTGAAAAATAGATTTCTTGAGTAGATAATATAAGTACGAGATGAGAAAGCGAGGTAGTAAATAGAACCGAAAAAGCTTTTTCTGATAAATATAGAATTTGTAGTTACTTGGAACAGGTTTAAATGGCAAAGTGTATCTAGTACAACATAAAGCTCTAAATGTTTTTCGATGCCATGAAAGTAGTCCCTAAAAACAATAAAAACTGTTATGAAGAGTATAAACGAGAAGCCATGATATTAAAAGAACTAAAAATATCCGGGTATACCCTACAATCTATGATATGGAAGAAGTAAATGAATATCTCTATTTAATAGAAGAATATATTAATGGAGAAACCTTATATGAGAGAGTTCACAGTACAGGGGTTTTTATCAAGGGAAGAGATAATCAATCTCGGAATCAATCTCTGTAATCCTATAATTTATCTACATAATCAAAAAGAACCAATCTTACACTTGGATATACATCCAGGAAATCTTATTATTCAAGAAGATAGTATAAATCTTATAGATTTTTGATCATGCAAGACATAAAATAAAAAGGTATTAATTTATCCGACGGATATGGAAATAGAAAATTTGCAGCACCTGAGCAATGGATAAAAGAAAAGTTGATGTTACAACAGATATTTATGCGATAGGAGCAATTATGTATTATGCAGGGACGGCATATTTTCCTAATGAATATTTTAATTTACCTATGTCTTGGGGAAGAGATCTAAATAATATAATAAGTTCGTGTTTATACTATAACAGTGATTTACGCATATCCGGCGTTGAAAAATTAAAAAGCAGTTTGGAGAATATAAAAAGCAAAAAAATAAAGCATCTCGTAATATTGCTGTTGTAGGCTCTACAAAAGGTGTTGGAACAACCTATATTTCATTGGGTTTAAGTTCATTTTTAGCTACGAATAAGGTGGCTACAATATATGAAGAACACAATAGATCGGGACATATGAATTTATTAATGCAAAAACTATGTTAGAGAACGTGATGAGTATGGAAGCTTTAGAATGAATAATGTATATATAAGTCCCTATAGTTATCAAAGTGATAGTACAAAAAGCAAAAACATAGTGCAAGCGTATATATAAAAAGATTATGGCAATGATATAGAAACTGCTTTAGATTCAAAAAGCGGACTTGCTAATCTTGGTGTGGAAGTACATTTTCGGCAAATACAAGATAATAAGACTTCTATAAACAAAATATCAAAATTTAAAAAATTATAAAATTCTTTACAATCTATCTTCTAGTAAAAATATAATATATGAATTTAATCACGATAAAAATTCTTAATTTCCCTATGTAGCAAATATTATGGAAAGTCGAAAAAGACAGAGATGAAGTATTTTTAAGCTTGTAAATGATATTTTTGTATATTAGAAGCAAAAAGAAAGAGTATTTTAGAAAAATTTGCAGAGAATATAGGTCTAATATAAAAGTGTGTTACAGGCTATTCTCCTAATAAGTGTCGAGGTATAATATTATGGAAGATGATATATTTAAGTGAAAAAGATACTAGGGATCTATTTGGAAGGACTGGAACGTTTTAAAAATAAGGGAGTTAATATATATGTAGATGGAGTATATAGCAGTTCTAAGATAGAGTGGTCCTAAAAGTTTTAAAAGTTTGTGATAGTACAACATATATATGGCTGATTTTTATAGATGATTATGAAGGCAATTTAAAAAGAAATTAGATTTAATAAAATAGAGGTGAAGCGAAATAGTAAAAGAGTATTTATAAAAATTAACAAAAAGCCTTTAGTATGTACAAGAAACTACGCAAATATATGTTATAATGTTAGGAAACCCATAAATGGAGGTTTCCTAATCTTTATGATATAAATATACTAATAAGTTTTTTGTATTCATTATAATAGTAGTTTCTCTATTTTTATTTAGAGATAGTCTGAGAGTATAGGTTCTAATAATACGTATACAAATTTGAATACATATTTTAAAGTAAAAAGATAGATGAAGTGGCTCTTATATATAATAATGAGCTACAGACAGCAAAAGACAATAGAAAAAGATGGAAATTATTATCTTCCTCTTAATTGGGTGAAGTAGTATCATTAAACGATCAGTTTTTACTTTTAGTACGAAAAGATGAATTGCTTATATATACTCTGCCTGATAATATCTTATATAGTGATTATAATACACTTGGACAAGATGGAAAAATCTTCTTCTAAAGGAGAATGATGAAAGCTTTATATTTCTTTGTCAATTATTTTCAACTTACACTAATATAGTTTTATAATACCTACACCGATAAAGATGTTAAGAGACTATTTATACAAATAATAATTTTTAATGAGTATCTAAAGGCTACTACAAAATATAAAACCAGATTAAGAGTTGGTAAAAAGTAACGATAGCGAAGTTGTAAAAGAAGTCGCCAGGTGAAGAACTTAGTTTGGTTTTTGGATGATATAAGTGATGAAAAGTGTAAAATCCAAGTCGCTTACTATGGGTAAAAAGTAGCTACTAATGATGGTATATCGGCTATGTAAAAAGTCGGATCTTCGAGCTTTTGTAAAATCAAGGCTTAAAAGTGATTTTAAAGAAGTAAAATATACGGAATATAAGTTTAGGTAAAAGGTGGTTTTAGCCTGGCATCAGTTGACTACTACAAAAGCAAATTCGGTTTAGAATCTCTGCTAGATAATGAAAAAGGTATTAATGTTGTTTTCGCCTACTTGGTTTAGCTTATCTGATAATCAAGGTAATTATACATCTATAGCCAGTAAAGAATATATTGAAAAAGCACATATATATACGGGTTTGGGCTTTGATTGATAATTTTAATAAAAATATTAGTCACTGCTGGAAATTTTGTCAAGTACAAAATCCAGACAAAAATCTTATAAATAATCTCATTAAAAGAGATGCTAAAAAACCTAGGTCTGGATGGAATTAATATAGATTTTGAAACTTTAAAGCAGAAACAGGAAAGCATTATATACAATTTATAAGAGAACTTAGTATAGAAACTAGAAAAATAATATTATTTTATCTATAGATAATCCTAATTATGCTTCATTCAATACTTTTATAGTAGAGCTAAGCAGGCGGAGGTAGCAGACTATATTATAAAATATGGGTTATGATGATGAGCATTTGCAGGTGGAGAAAAAGGAAGTGTTGCTTCTTTTGAATTTTTGTTAAAGAGGTATAGATGGCAGTTTGACAGAAGTACCAAAAGATTTATAAATGCCATTCGGTTTATACTAGAGTATGGACAGATGTGAGACTCGAAAGCATTAAGTATAAAATCTGCAAAAAGAGTGGATAGAGAAAATGATGTGAAATTGGAATGGGATGATGAACTAGGTCAATATTATGGTGAAAAAGTAGATTCTAAAAATGTCATATATGGATGGAAGAGGAGAAATCTTAGGTCTGAAATTAGATTATATGAAAAACAAAAGAAACAGCAGGAGTAGCAATTTGGAAGTGGGCTTGGAACCGGATACAGTTTGGGATATAATTGATAGAATAAAATTAAGGAGAAAGGCATTGACAATATATCTTTTATACTGTATAACTTACTAGTATGTTGCTTAAACATACAGTAAGTTATGTGTGTAGCTCAGTTGGATAGAGCACTTGGCTACGGACCAAGGTGTCGGGAGTTCGAGTCTTCTCATCGCACGTGTAAACCCCTGGCTTTTAGTCAGGGTATACAAGAAGAGATTTCATAGTGTAGCGTTAGTGGAAGTATACGAACTATAAAACTTATGTTTAAGTATATAACAAGAGATGAAAAGCCAATAAAAAGAAGAAAAGATAGCTATAGATAATCTTGATTTGAATATAGAAGAAGGAAGTTTTGTAGCTGTTTTAGGACACAACGGTTCAGGTAAATCTACTTAGCAAAAGCATCTCAATGGAATTTTAGTACCCTAGTGAGGGGTGGTGATGTCATAGTATGAATATAATACTAAGAATGATGAAGATTTATTAGATATAAGAAAATCTGCTGGAATAGTGTTTCAAAACCGGATAATCAAATTATAGGGAATATAGTGGAGAGACGTTGCTTTCGGTCCCGAAAACATAGGGGTAGAAACCAAAGAGAGATTTGGGATAGAGTGAATGAGTTTAGAAAGTGTTGATATGAGTGCTTTATAGACTTAAATCTCCCAATCAGACTTTCAGGTGGACAAAACAGAGAGTAGCTATAGCGGGTATTATAGCTATGAAACCTAGATGTATAGGGTTTTGGACGAACCAACGAGCTATGTTAGATCCTAATGGTAGAATTGAGTTATAAAAACAACAAAAGAATTAAATAAATTAGAAGGAATAACTATTATTTTGATAACTCATTACATGGAAGAAGTTATAGATGCAGAACAGAGTTATAGTAATGGATAAGGCAAGATAGTTATGGATGATATTCCTGAAAGAGATATTTTCAAGAGTGGAAGAGCTGAAAGAACTTAGATTAGATATACCTGTAGTTACTGAATTACCGCTCATTTACTTAGAAAAGAAGGTCTTGATTTACCAAAAAGGGATAATAAAAACTAAAGAGTTTATGTCTAAATTATTGCCTTTTAATTGAGGAGAATAAATGTCAATAAAAGTGGAAAATATCAATATATATATAGTGAAGGGACTGCTTTTTGAAAAATTATGCCTTAAAAGATATTAATTTTGAGATAAGTGACGATAGTTTTGTCCGGTAGTATAAAGGGCACACAGGTTCGGGAAAATCAACATTGATACAACAATTAAATGGCCTTATAAAAGCAAGCACAGGAAAGATTTATTATAAGGGACAAAATATTTATGATGAAAAATTATAAATTAAAAAGAACATATGACAAAAAGTAGGGTCTGGTATTTTCAATATCCTGAACATCAATTATTTGAAATAGATGTTCTTAGCGATGTATGTTTTGGACCTCTTAATCGAGGGTCTTAGTAAGGAAGAAGCAATAGAGAGGGCAAAAAGTGCTTTGACTTTAGTAGGTTTAGATGAAAGCTTTTATAAAAATCGCCATTTGAACTTTCAGGGGTCAAAAGAGAAGAGTAGCTATAGCAGGTGTTTTGAGCTATGAATCCGGAGGTATTGATACTCGGATGAACCTACAGCAGGCCTAGATCCAAAAGGAAGAGAAGAGATATTAGGAAAGATAAGTGAACTTAGGAAGAGAGAAATATTACTATTATCTGAGTTTCACATTCATGGAAGATGTTGCTAAAACATGCTGATAAGATACTTGTACTTAGTAAGGGAGAATTAGTTTTAAACGGTACCCTAAAGAAGTATTTAGCATATAGATTTGCTTTGAGAGTATGGGTCTTAGAGCACCCGAAGTTAGCTATATAATTAGAGAACTCAGAGAAAAAGGTTTGAAATAAACGAAGATATAAGCACCATAGAGAAGCTAGAGATGCTATACTTGCTTTAGATTAGAGAAAAATAATGATTAGAGATATGACTATAGGACAATATTATCCCGTAGATTCTGCATAATTTTAGATCCAAGAACAGAAGCTTTTTGGAACTATGATATTCATAATTTCTTTTATTTATTTCAAACTCATATATAGGCTTACATATTGCTACATTGTTTTAGTAGTAGCAATAGTTTTTATCTAAAGTTCCTATAAAGTTTATGATAAAAGCGATTGAGAGCAATATTATTTTTACTTTTTGCTCAGTGTGAGTTTTAATCTATTTTTGACAGCCGAACTCCTATTTTTAAGTTTGGATTTCTACAAATAACAAGAGAGGGTTTGATTTATCAATCACTATGGCTATTAGATTAATATATTTAATAGTAGGTTCTTCTGTTATGATTTTAACAACAACGCCTAATTCTCTGACGGACGGTTTAGAGAAAGGCTTAGGTTTCTTTGAAATATATAAAAGTTCCGTGCATGAAAATAGCTATGATGATGTCTATTGCCTTACGCTTATTCCTATTTTAATAGAAGAAACAGATAAGATTATAAAAGCGCAAAATGGCAAGAGGTGCTGATTTTGAAACAGGTAATATAATACAAAAAGCAAAGGCTATGGTTCCGTTACTTGTTCCACTTTTTATTTCAGCATTTAGGAGGGCTACTGACCTTGCTAGGCTATGGAAGCAAGGTGTTACCATGGTGGAAAAAGGTAAACGAGATGAAAACCGCTATATATAAAAGAAATGATTATATTTGTTATATATTTTTCTTTGTATATCTGATTCTATCTATACTTATAAAAAAGTATTTTTCTAAAGGTGATATGAAGATAAAATTAAAGAGAAAAGAGTTTTAAATCTATATTATAGGATTTTTGTCCTAATAATTTTTGCTTTTGTAGCACTTTAATAGTGGCAGATTTGAAGATTTAAAAAGTCTAAAGTTATGATTTTTAAATATAAAAACAGGAAAGGATACTCTCTAATGTGATATTTTTACATATAGTGATGTCTTATCCTATAATTTAAAATATAGGAATAGGCCTTTTGCTACAGTTACTGGGATTTACCATTCTTTACCAAGGAAGATTATGAAAAATATACTTTAGAAAGTTTTGAAAACTATTCAGACTTGGATTTTCTTGGAAGATGTGGTGTTGCTTTCGCTAATATTGGTGTAGATATAATGCCGATAGAACAAAGAGGTGATATAGGTAATATAAAACCTTCGGGTTGAAAAATATATATCCGGGTTTGGTTGAAGGAAATTACCTTATAATAGATGTCATTTAATAGCTTATACGTTGGCAGGAGAGAATGATAATCCTTTAAACCTTATAACAGGAACCAGATATTTTAATACAGAAGGTATGTTGCCTTTTGAAATGCAGGTGGCAAACTATGTTAGAGAAACTAAAAATCATGTATTATACAGAGTAAACTCCTGTATATAAAGAGAATAACTTAGTAGCTGATGGTGTACTTATGGAAGCTTATTCTGTAGAGGATAAGGGAGAGGGTAGGGCTTTGTACGTATATATTTTCATATTCAACCGGGCATAGAAATTGGACTATAGAACGGGCGATAGTAGAGAAAATTAGAATATTATGGAGGGAAAATGAAAAATTTCAGAAGAGTATTTTTAGTATTATTTTGGTGTTAGTGAGTATTTTTAATTTTAATTTTACTTCTAAAGCCGAGGGTGATTTACAGGGTTTCTTATCGCTAACTAAAAGAGGAGAATATTCCGGTTGGTCTAAGGACATAGAAGATAATACAAAGTTATATTATAACAATCAATATCCATCAGCTCTAAAAGTGGGTCTTGTAAATCAGCCTGAGGGGATGAGTGGAACTGTTGTATATCAAGTCAATCTTAGTGGTAGCGGTTGGCTTGATCCTGTAGAGAATAGAACAGAAAACCCGTGCCGCTGATATAAAATGCGGCTCCGCTTGAAGTTGAAAAATATGCACTTAATGGAGAACCTTGCAAAATAATTATGATATATATTATAGCATTGCAAAATGGAGAGTTTGGTGCTTGATAAAGAATGGTGAAGTTGCCGGAAGATTTGGCGAGGGTACCATATATCAGGTTTAGTAATAGCTTATTACAAAGAAAGATGGTGAGCGAACCAGCAGAGTCAAAGAAGTTGGAAGTTAGCCCGACATACAACTGCCATAGATCCAAATAAAACCTATGGTGGCATTAACTTATGATGATGGACCTAATGCACATGTAACCTCACATATTCTTACTGTTTGAGCAAAATACAATGCAAAAGCGACTTTCATGGTTGGTTCAAAATGTTAGACCTAATGCATCTTTAGTAAAAAGAATGGTGAAAATGGTAACAAGTAGGAAAATCATACTTGGAATCATAAATATTTACCTAAGCTTTGAAGCGAGAGAAGAAATATATTGGAAATGACAAATAGCGTTATTGCTGAAGTCAGTGGAGTAAGTCCTAAACTTGTAAGAGCACCTTATGGAGCTGTAGATAGAAAAGTACTTATGATACATTTAAAACAATGAATATGCCTAATATATTATGGTCTATAGATACATTAGGATTGGAAAAGCATAAAAATGCGGCAACAAGTAGAATACAGTCTTAACTCATGTTAAGGACGGAGATTATACTTATGCATGATATTATCCTGCAACAGCACAGGCAGTGATACTATAATACCTGAACTTATAAAAAGAGGTTATCAATTAGTAACTGTTTCTGAACTTTCGCTTTACGTGGTTCTATGCAGGGTAGAAGTTATAGCTCATTTAGAAAAATAACAAGATTTGGAGAAATAAAAATGATAAGTGCAAATAATATAACACTAAGACTTGGTAGAAAGCTTTGTTTGAAGACGTAAATATTAAATTTACAGAAGGAAATTGCTATGGTCTTATAGGTGCAAATGGTGCAGGAAAAATCCACTTTTTCTAAAGATTTTATCAGTCAGATAGATTCTACTAATGGAGATAGTAATTACTCCGGTCAAAGACTGGAACAGGATCATTTTTAAGTATGACGAATATACTGTTTTAGATACAGTAATTATGGGTAATAAACGACTGTATGAGATAATGAAGGAAAAGAAGCTTACGAGTAGGAAAGAAAGATTTCGCTGACGAAGATGGTATAAAAGCGGCAGAGCTGGAAGGTGAATTTGCAACTATGAATGGTTGGGAAGCTGAAAGTGATGCAGCTAACTTCACTTAATGGTTTAGGTGTTTCTACAGAATATCATTATTCTGCAATGAAAAGATTTGAACGATGCTTTAAAAAGTTAAAGTCTTATTAGCTAAGGCTCTATTTGGTAATCCTGATATTTTATTACTTGATGAGTTTCTACAAACCATTTGCAGGATTTAGATGCTATTGCTTGGCTTGAGGAGTTTTTGATTGACTTTTGAAAAATACAGTAATAGTAGTATCACACGATAGATATTTTCTTAACAAAGTTTGCACTATGATAGCAGATATAGATTATGGAAAAATTCAATGATATGCCGGTAACTATGATTTCTGGTATGAATCAAGTCAGCTTATGGTTACAGCAAATGAAAGAAGCTAATCGTAAGAAAGAAGAGAAGATAAAAGAATTGCAAGAATTTATTCAACGTTTCTCCGTCTAATGCCTCAAAAATCTAAACAAGCTACTTCAAGAAAGAGAGCTTTTGGAAAAAGATAGAGCCGATGATATTAGACCATCATCAAGAAAGTATCCATATATAGATTTCAGACCAAATAGAGAAATAGGAAATGAAGTTTTAACAGTAGAAAATCTCTCAAAAGACTATAGATGAGTAAGCAGATTTTGATGATATCAGCTTTTGTCTTAAATAGAGAAGATAAGGTTGCCTTTTAGTCTGGACCGAATGAAAGAGCTAAAACAGTTTTATTTAAGATATTAACAGGAGAAATGGAGCCGGATTCAGGTTCATACAAATGGGGACTTATAAAACTATCAAACTTCATATCTTTTTCAAAGGATAATACTAAAGATTTTTCAGGAGATCAACTATAGTTGAATGGCTTACAGCTTATTCTGAAGAAAAGGATGCTACTTATGTAAGAGGTTTCCTTGGACGTATGCTTTTTGCGGAGAAGATGGAGTAAAGAAAAGTAAAAAGTTTTATCAAGGTGGGTGAGAAAAGTAAGAGTTATGCTTTCAAAAGCTTATGATATCCGAGCAAATGTTTTGCTACTTGATGAGCCGACTGACCATTTGGATATGGAAAGTATTACAGCACTAAACACCATGGTCTGATGAAATTTAACGTTGTCTCCTAATATTCTCTCCAGGGATCACCGTTGTTCAAACAACCGCAAATAGAATTATGGAAATTATTAACGGTGAAATTAGTTGATAAGATTAGGCACTTATGATGAGTATGATTCTGATGAAATGGCAAGAAAGAGATTTTTCTCTGTATCGAAGATGAGAGCATGGATGATTAATTAAGTTAGAAAGAATGGTATGATATGATGATTTCTTGGAATGTAAAATGGTCTTAGAGCGGCAGTAACAAAGGGCTTTTTAGATATATTCAAAGAAATAGATGCAGATATTTTCTGTTTACAAGAAACAAAAATTACAGAGAAGATCAAAATAGACTTGGATTTACCGGATATTATGATTATTGGAATTATGCACAGAAGAAAGGTTATTCAGGAGTAGCGTTATTTACAAAAGAAAAGCCTATAAATGTTACTTATGGGCTTGGAATAGAAGAACATGATAAAGAAGGAAGAGTTATTACAGCAGAATTTGAAGATTATTATGTTTTAACCTGCTATACCCAAACTCACAAAATGAACTTGCAAGACTTGATTTATAGAATGACTTGGGAAGATGTATTTTGGATTATATAAAAGGTCTTAGTGCAAAGAAACCTCTTATTTATTGTGGAGATTTGAATGTAGCCTTTGCGGAGATAGATTTAAAAAATCCTAAAACAAATAGAAAAAATGCAGGATTTACAGATGAAGAAAAGAGAAAAGATGGGTATAGTATTAAATAGTGGTTTTGTAGATACTTTAGATATCTATATCCGGAACTGACAGATAAATATTTCTTGGTGAGTTTATAGAGCGGTGCAAGAGCAAGAAATATAGGGTGGCGTATTGACTATTTTATAGTTTCTGAAAATATAAAAGATAAGATACTTGAAGCTAAGATACATGATGATATAATGGGTTCAGACCATTGTCCTGTTGAAGTGGTTTTAGATATTTAATAGTAAAATAAAGTAGTGAGATTATAAGTCCTTTAAGCTTGAAAGAAATCTATCTTTCAAATTTTAAAAGGATCGAATGTTAGAGCCAGGAGCAAGATTTGTTTACTTGTCAAGGAAATAATGTGCAAAATAATAAGTTTAAATAAGATATTTTATGATAAAGCACTGTATACAGTGGCTTATTATATTGACTAATCTATATATAGTAGTATAATGAGTTTTGTGAACTAGAGAACGTAAATAAGGTAGGGAAAAGAAATGAGAATAATTAAAAGAAGCGGTTCAGAGGTAGAATTTGATATAAGTAAGATTATAGCTGCAGTATTTAAAGCAAATGCAGTTGTTGAAGAAGATAAGAGGCTTAATAAAAGTCAAATAGATAAAATAGCAGCGGATGTAGAAAAAGATGTCTTGAAATGAATAGAGCGGTTAATGTTGAAGAGATTCAAGATATGGTAGAAAATCAAATAATACATGAGAAAGAGCCTTTGAAGTGGCAAAGAAAATATATAAACATATATGATAATACAAAGCTTAAAAAGAAAGAGTAACACTACAGATGAAAAGATTTTATCTTTGATTGAATGTGAGAATGAGGAAGTTAAGTAAGAAAATTCTAATAAAAACCCTACCGTAAGTAGTGTTCAAAGAGATTATATGGCCGGAGAGGTTTCTAAAGATTTGACGAAAGATTATTGCTTTCTTCTGATATTGTTGAGGCATATAAAGAGGGAATCTTACATTTTTCATGATTCGGATTATTTTGCACAGCATATGCATAACTGTGATTTAGTAAACCTAGAGGATATGTTGCAAAATGGAACTGTTATTTCAGGTACTTTTATAGAAAAACCACATAGCTTTTCAACAGCCTGTAATATAGCTACACAGATTATAGCTCAAGTAGCTTCAAGTCAATATGGTGGACAAAGTATTTCTTTGACACATCTTGCTCCTTTTGTTGATATTAGTAGAAAGAAAATCATAGCTGAAGTAGAAGCTGAGATGTATGGCTTGAATGTTAGCGATGAAAGAAAAGAACAGATAGTAGATAAAAGATTGCGTAGAGAGATAAATAAAGGTGTTCAAACTATACAATATCAAGTTGTAACTTTGATGACTACAAATGGTCAAGCTCCATTTATTACTGTTTTTATGTATCTTAATGAGGCAAAAGATGAAAGAGAGAAAGAAGATCTTTACACTTTATTATAGAAGAAATGCTTAGTCATGCTATACAAGGTGTAAAAATGAGAGTGGAGTGTGGATAACTGCCTTTTCCCTAAGTTAATATATGTATTGGAGAATGACATAATATATTCCCAAATACTAAATACTATCATTTTGACAAAGTTAGCTGCCAGATGCTCAGCAAAACGTTTAGTACCTGATTACATATCAGAAAAGAAAATGTTAGAGTATAAGGTGGATATGGAGAAGGACATTGTTTTCACTGTATGGGTTGTAGAAGTTTTCTTTACCCTTATATAGATGAAAAAGGTAATCAAAAATATTATGGACGTTTTTAATCAAGGTGTTGTAACTATAAATTTAGTTGATGTAGTCTCTTTCCAGTGGTGGAGATATGGATAGATTTTTGATTTATATTTGATGAAAGACTTAATTTGTGTCATAAAGCACTTAGAGCCAGACACGAGAGATTACTTGAACTCCAAGTGATGTAGCTCCGATATTATGGCAATATGGTGCCTTAGCCAGACTAAAAAAAGGGGAACTTATAGATAAACTTTTATATGGTGGATATTCAACTATAAGTCTAGGCTATGCAGGTCTTTATGAATGTGTTAAATATATGACAGGTCAAAGCCATACCAAAGATAGGCAAAACCTTTTGCTATACAAGTAATGACAATATATGAATGATAAATGCGATAGGGAGTGGAAAAATCAAAAGAAAATATAGACTATTCTATATATGGAACACCTTTAGAATCTACTACATACAAGTTTGCAAAAGAGTTTACAAAAGAGATTTGGAGTGATAGAGGGTATAACAGATAAGAGTTATATTACTAATTCATATCATGTACATGTTAGCGAACAAATAGATGCATTTACTAAACTTAAATTTGAGAGTGATTTCCAAAAACTTTTCCGGTGGAGCTATAAGTTATGTAGAAGCACCTAATAGCACAAGAATAACATAGAGGCGGTAATATCAGTTCTTAGTTTTCATATATGAAAATATTATGTATGCAGAATTAAATACTAAATCAGATTATTGCTAAAGCTTGTGGACTATGATGGAGAGATGAAAATAGAAGAAAATGAAGGCAAAACTTGAAATGGGTTTTGTCCAAAATGTAGAAATAAAGATCAAAATCAAATTAAATGTAGCTAGAAGAACTTGTGATATATAGGTACACAATTTTGGAATCAGGGAAGAACACAGGAAAATTAGAGATAGAGTAATGCATTTATAAGGTAAAACTAGAATTATGCAGAGATGAAAATATAATGATATTGCAAATGGGTTAGAGTACTAGACCACTTCTTTGTTTCAGTTCGATGCACACGCATGCAAAGGCTGTTTTAATGAAGTGGCTTTGGGACTTTGAATATGGAAAAGTTTTTAATGATGATGTAATAGAAGAAATATTAGTTTTCAATAGAACCATATTATATTAGCGGATTAACTTTGCTTGGTGGAGAACCTCTGATCCTAATAATCAGAAGAAGTAGCAAAACTTATAAAGGAAAATTTAGAGGAAAAATTTAAAGATAGTAAAATATATGGTGCTATACAGGTATACATATCGAAGATGATTTCATAAGAGGGCTGGAGCTTATATGAAGTATGCAGATTTTATATTGAAAATATAGATGTATTGATAGATGGACCATTTATAATAGAATTAAAAGATATCAGTTTGAAATTTAGAGGTAGTTCAAACCAAAGAATTATAGAGCTTAATAAGAAAAATTAACTTGGTTTAAATATATATTCAGTTGTCATTATACGAATAGATTGTATAAATTGGGAAAATAGTGTTGCGGAGGTATTATATTAGATATTAAATTGTTAGGGAAAATCCTGAAATAGTAAAGCTTAAAATATTAAAAATAAGTTTCAAGATGAAACTTACCTGAGTTGATGAAGTTATAGCTTTAGATGAGCAAGCAAAGAAAGAAAACACAACAAAAGAAGCAGATGATCTTAGAGCTATAAAAATGAGCAAAAAGACATCGGTGCTTTAATCAGTAAAGGACAAAAGAAGAGGCGGAAAAAGTAAAATTAGAGGTTTTCAAATATCAGTGCAAAAGACTTGAGGAATTGAGCTCTAGAAGTAGATTTAGGGCAAAAATCATCATGATGATTATACCAAAATATAATTGATAAGAGTGTTCCTATAGGTAAAGATGACATGAAAATGTAGAAATAGAGAAAACTTTGAAGCCTATGAGTGCCTGAGTATGAAAATACTGATCATACCGGATATAATGGAAAGGCTTTTCAGGTATAGATCTTGATAGTGCCAGAAGGTAGCAGGAACAGGTTTTTATTATTTGATGGGAGATAGCCAGATTACATTCAGCCGTAATAAGCTGATAGAGATTTTATGATAGATAGAGGTTTTACTTATGTTATGCCCGTTTATGATATTCAGAAGTTGTTACCGGAGTTATGAGTTTTGGCAGAAATGGAAGCTATGATGTAAGATAGAAGGCAGACTTATATCTTATAGGAAACTCTCAGAGACATTCTATGATAGGTAAATTTATAGATACCATGAATGTGTAGAAGCAAGTTTTCACCTTTATACTTTAACCTCTACTCACCTTGCTTTTAGAAAAGTAAAGTTGTGCACAGGTATAGAAGAAAGGGGAGTTTATCGTATACATCAATTTGAGAAACAAGAGATGGTTGTTATATGTAAAACCTGAAGAGTCTATGCTTGGTATGACAAATTATGGATAAAATACTGTAGATTTATTTAGAAGTTTAGATATTCCGTTAGAACTCTTGAATGTTGCTCGTGATCTTGCAGATTTAAAAAGTAAAATCTTGTGACGTTGAGCTATCTCCAAGACAGAAGTAAGTACTTTCGAGGTGGAAGTTGTTCTACTTAGAGATGCTCAAGCTAGATGCTTCGTATAAGAGTTAAAGATGAAAATGGAAATAATCTGCACATACTTTAAATAATACAGTAGTTGCACCACCTCGTATGCAATAGCTTTTCTTGAAAAATAATTTAAAATGCTGATGGTAGCATAAATATACCTGTAGCTTTAAGACCATATATGGGTGGAAAGGATAAGATAGGGTTAGTGTTTACATTTAATCATTTTAATTTTAATGTGTTTGATTTGGGAAAGTCTAGAGTTTTATGATAAAGCTAGGATTAAAAACCGCGTTAGAACTAAGAAAGCAGAGGACGGATCCTTTATTTTCAGTATATGAGATGGAAAACAAATTTCACTTTAGAACTTACTTGGTTGAGAGATAGAAAAGAAAGATATAATTTAGGAGATTTAGAGTATCATCTTGCTATGGAAACTGAAGATATGGAAGAGGCTCTAAAAGCATGAGGAACTTGAGTAATCTGTTATGAAAACTGATATGGGATTTATTTATATCTGATCCGGACGGATATTGGATAAAGTAGTACCTAGATATGAAATGACTAGAGGATTTTCAAAATGGAGAAAAATAAAAATGAGTATTCCACTTTGTAGAAATGGATGATGATGAGATGACAAGAGTTTTATGGAAACTCATTAAAAAGAATCTTATTTTACCATTCATAGACTTAAAGAGTGAATATTATGATCTTGGCTGAGAATAGAGAAGCTACCAAAGATGAGAAGTAACAGTAGCAGTGATATGAGCGCAAGGAAGTATGAGTAGCAGTTAAGTGTGCTACTATTACACCCTAATGCAGATAGAGTAAAAGAATATAATCTCACCACTATGTGGAAGAACTTAATGGTACCATTAGAGCTATACTGGATGGTACAGTATTTAGAAGTCCTATATTGGTAAAGGGTATTGAACCTTATGTTAAACCTTTGAAGAAGCCTATAACTATAGCTGACATGCTTATGGTGATGTATACAAAAATTCGGAAATGATAACTAGATATGCCCGGTATAGGCAGAACTTGTATTTACAGATGAAAAAGGAAATGAAAGAAGAGAATTAATACATGAATTTACATCTGCCGGAATAATACAAGGTATGCATATATAGATAATTCCATAGAAAGTTTTTGCTCATGCCTGTTTTAAATATGCCATAGATTTAAAAACAAGATTTATGGTTTGGTTACAGGATACTATCTCTAAAAATACTATCATACTTTTAAAGATATTTTAGAGAAATATATGGAAAAAGAGTATAAGAATAGGTTTGAAAATCTTGTATAGAATATTTTTATACACTTATAGATGATGCTGAGTACGAGTAGTAGTGAGGGTGGTTTTCATTTGGGCTTGTATTATGATGGTGATGTTATGAGTGATATGATTTCATCTGCTTTCTGTCTCTAGCTATGATGACTTCAGTTTTAGTTTCACTGGACGGTATGAGGAATATGAGCCGCACATGGAACTATACAGACATTACTATAAATATTTAAAAGGTGAAAAACTGCAGTAATAGTGTGAAATACTATCTTTGCTTGGTCAGGTGCTCTAGAAAGAGAGGAGAACTTGATAATAATAAAGCTTTGGTTGATTTTGCGAATAAAATTGGAGAAAGCTACTATAGATACAATAGAAAAGCGGAAAAAGTGACATGGAGATTTAGCAACATCTACTCTTAAAAATGTAGATATACTTGATAGTGAAGAATTTATATTGGAAATCAGAAGTCTTTAGAATAAAAATTAGATTGACTACTAATGCCTACTGTGTTAGTATACTGAGGTGCTATGCACAAATATCGCCTCAAACAAAAGGTTTTGGATACTCCAACCTTTATCATTGTTTAGGTAAGCATAAAAAGGAGAAGAAAAATGATATCTACTGATAAGAAATCGAAATTATTAATGCTTATGAAGAAAGGCCGGAGACACAGGTTCACCGGAAGTTCAAATAGCTATTCTACAGCTAGAATCGCAGAATTAACAGAGCATTTAAAAAGTAATCAAAAAGACCACCATTCAAGAAGAGGGTCTTTTGAAGATGGTTGGTCAGAGAAGAGGACTTCTGGGCTATCTTAAGAGATCTTGAGGGTTATAGAGTCTTTATCGGTAGCTTGGAATCAGAAAGTAAGAAGAGGGCGGTATATCCGTCCTTATTTTTGTGTTAATTAAAATTAAAGACTGAATTTTAATCTTAATATGCATCTCGAAGCCACTTATAAGTGCTAAAATTTAGCATTTATAAGTAGTTTCGTCATAGAATACCCTTAAATTTAGTCTTTAAATTAATATTTAAGGAGATAATAGGAGTAAAGAATTTAAAAGTTTTTAGTATGGAACTAGCAGGAAGAACCCCAGAGTTGATGTGGGTAGAGTAGCAGCACAGCTAATGGTGCAGCATTTATATTGCGGAGATACAGTGTTCATCTACTGCAACTGCATCTGAGAAGCCAAGAGAAGGTATAGATTTCTTTCCATTATCAGTAGAATATGAAGAGATGATAGCAGTTGGTAAACACCTGGGGGTTTTGAATAAAAGAGAAGGAAAAGCCAGAAAATGCCATACTACATCAAGAGTTATAGATAGACCTATGCGTCCTCTCTTCCTAAAGATTATAGAAATGATGTGAAACATTAAATAACTTAGTTATGTCCTGTAGATCCGCGTGTTCGCCTGAACTTCAGCTATGCTTGGTCCAGCCCAGCATGCAGCAATATGATATTCCTTTTGATGGACCTTGTGCTACAAACACAAATAGGGTTTTAATAGATGGAGAATTTATTTAAAATCCTAATGATGCACAAATGTCTCGTATCTGATTTAAAACTCATGGTAGCTTCCACGAGAAAAAGTTATTATGATAGAGGGGCGGAGCAAATGAAGTTCGGATGATAAGTGATCAGAAGCTATATATATGGCAGATGAAGTAAAACAAAGAAATTATTAAGTTTATAGATGAGATAGTTCTAGCTTGTGTAAAAAGAAACATGAATATACAAGTTGTGCGATTCCTGAAGAGCTATTTGGGCTATAGTGCGAGATAGTTCCATCATCGGATATGGAGGAAGCGGTATTTACAGATGAAAAGCAAGTTAGAGAAGAAAATATAAGACTTGTAAGAGAAAAGCTAGAAGAAGCTTTTGCTGAAAATGAAGAATACCTGGCACTTTTTACCGAAGCTTTTATATCAATATCAAAAGAAAACTGTTCGTAAGATGATTTTGGTTGATAATAAACGTCCTGATGGTCGTGCATTAACACAGATAAGACCACTTGCAGCAGAAACTGATATAATACCAGAGTACATGGTTCTGCTATGAACACACTGTGGACAAACACAAATTTGTAATGTAACTACTTTAGCTCCTTTATCAGAAGCTCAAAAGGTAGATGGACTTAATTTGAAAGAAACAATCAAGAGATATATGCATCAATATAATTTCCTTCTTACTCAGTCGGTGAAACAAAACCAAGTCGTGGACCGAGAAGAGAAATAGGCATGGTGTTTTAGCAGAGAAAGCTCTAGTTCCTGATACTGCCAAGTGAAGAAGAATTTCCCTTATGCAATAAGAACTGTTTCTGAGACTTTTGAGTCAAATGGTTCTACTTGATGAGCTAGTACATGTGCGTCTTGTATGTCTCTTATGGCTGCAGGTGTACCAATAGAGAAGATGGTTGCCGGTATTTCCTGTGGTTTGGTTACGGGAGAAGCTGATGATGATTATGTACTTTTAACAGATATTCAAGGCTTAAAAGATTTCTTTGGAGATATGGACTTTAAGGTAACGGGTACAGATACAGGAATTACTGCCATCCAAATGGATATAAAAATACATGGTTTAACACGTCCTATAGTTGAAGGGAGCATCAGAAGATGTAATGAAGCCAGACAAATTTATTATGGAAACTGTAGCAAAACCTCGCTATAGCAAGCCCTAGAGCTGAATTATCAGAATTTGCACCAAAATAGAGAGTATAAATATAGATCCTTCTAAGATTGGTGATGTAGTAGGAAAGCAAGGTAAAGTAATTAATAAAATGTAGAGGAAACAGGCGTTAAGATAGATATAACAGATGAGGGTAGAGTTAGCATCTGCAGTACAGATAAGTCTATGATAAATAAGGCTATAAGCATAATAAAGAATAGTTACAGATTTAGAAGTAGGTATGATATTTACAGGTAAGGTTGTTAGAATTTTTGGAATTTGGTGCTGGTCGAGATTGCTCCAAATAAAGATGGTATGGTACATATTTCTAAAATAAGTGATGCCAGAGTAACAAAATAGAAGATGTTAAATGTAGGAGATGAAGTAACTGTTAAGGTTAAGAAGATAGATACATTTAAGAACAGAGTTGACTTTAGATGTGAAGCCAAGCGATATACTGGCTTAATGTTATTGAGTATAAAAACAAGAAATGGAGGTACATTATGAACGAGAGCAAGAGTAGAGAATTAAAGCAGATGCTGGAAGCTAAAACAGCTTAGGCAACAACTAAAAGAAACCCTAGTGAGATGAATGAAGCTGATATAGCTACTTTTATGGAGGACTTGCTCCGAAAAGACTGTATTAGTCTTTAGAATGTTGATGAAAGAACTTGCAACTGATGTATTTGCATTTCTTTGTGAATCTGATCAACAAGAAGATATTATTAATGGTATAACAGAGTAAATTAGTAATATCATAGAAGATTGTAATGTAGATGATGTCTGTTGATATGTTAGAGGAGCTACCTGCCAGTGTTGTTAGCGTGTTCTTAAGAATGCTACAGCAGATACAAAGAAACTTATTAATGAGTTTTTAAAATATCCGGATAACTCAGCCGTAGTATAAATGACTACTGAGTATATAGGCCTTTAGGAAAAACAATGTCTGTAGAGGAGGCATTTGCTTATATAAGAAAGCATGGTAGATAAAGAGACTATATATATACTTGTTATGTTAGAGATGAGAAGAGAGTTCTTATAGGTGTTGTAACGGTTAAAGACTTACTGGCACAGTTATGATGTTCTAATAGAAGACCTCATGGATACAAATGTAATAAAAGCTACTACGACCAAGACAGAGAAGAGATAGTTGAACTTTTCAATAAGTAGTGACTTTTTATCTTTACCTGTAGTTGATAATGAAGGTAGATTGGTTGGGTATTATAACCGCAGATGATGTCGTTGATGTTATGGAAGAAGAGGCAACTGAAGACTTTGAAAAGATGGCGCTATGTTACCATCAGAAAAACCTTACTTAAAAACAAGTATATGGGAGTTGTCAAAAACAGATTACCTTGGTTACTTTATTCTTATGTTCAGCTCTATGGTAACCGGTGGTATATTAGGAAGATATGAAGATGCTTTTGCTGTCTTGCCTATATTGGTTACTTTTGTGCCTCATGCTTACAGATACAGTGCGAAATGGCGGTTCTCAATCAGCAACAATGGTAATTCGTGGTATGGCTATAGGTGAAATAGAAGTAAAAGATGCATTGAAAGTTATATGGAAAGAGATAGGAGTAGGTCTTATTTGCGGTTTTGTACTTGCTGCGGCTAATTTTGTAAGGTTATATTTTACAATTACATAGCAGACCTATAACAGGAGAAGTTTTAAATAGTCCTCTTTATGATAAGTTTGACAGTAGTTATAAGTATACAGTTTTACTTTTCAAAAGTTTCCAGGTGCAGTAATACCTCATAATTGCAGAAAATTGAAAATTAGATCCTGCAATCATGGCATCACCACTTATAACAACCATAGTAGATGCATTCAGTTTAATAATTTATTTTCAAATAGCTGTAGGAATTATTACATATAAAATAATTTTTAAAAGAGTGTATCTAAGATATGCTCTTTTAGTTAAAAGGAGTAAATGATAATATAGTTTTTGATATGGGCAAAGTCTTATGTGATTATGATGCAATTTAGTACGTAAAACATTATATAAAGGATGATAAGGATATAAAAACTTGTAAAAGATGCAATTTTTGTATCGCCGGAATGGATACTTTTAGATATGGGTTGTATTTCTGAAGAAAAGAGCCTTTACAAGCAATGCTTAATAGAATACCTAAGAGGCTTTGTGGAAGAAGCAAGATTATGTATGAGATTGGCATCTTTATAATCTTTCTACAATAGAAGAAATGGCCGAGTTAATAACAAAATTAAAAAGATAGAGGATATAAACTATATATTTGTTCTAAATGCACGCGGCAAGACTGGAAAGTTGTTATAAAAATTGTATACCAAATTGGAATTTATTTGATGGAATTTTATTCTCTGCAATAGAGAAAGTTATTAAGTCACAAAGACAAATTTATGAAATTTTATTTGAAAAGTTTAATATAAAAGCAGAAGAAAGTCACAGATGATTTGGATATAAAATATAGAGGCAGCTAAGAAACTTGGTATGGATGGATATATATTTGATGGAAATATAGAAAAGTTAGTGGAGATATTAAATATCAAATTGAATGGAGCTTTTAAGTTAAATAGAGAGTAATATGGAATTTATAAAGGAAAAACTATAAAGGAATATGTTTATGTATGATTTTAGCAGTACTCAGCTTGGATACTGGGAAAATATTTTCAAATTATCGGTAGTCCGGGTATTAGCTATTTTATTTGGAATGATTCTCAATATTTTTATAAAGAGGAGAGACTATATGATAAAGGAATAAAATTTGTTTCAAAGAAAAATATTACAATGGGCAGTAGTGCTTTTAGGTTTTGGTTTAAATTTAAGTGTAGTTTTTAAAACAGGTAAAGAATCTCTACCTATAATTTTATGTACTATAAGTATTTTCATTGATAATAGCTTTTGTTTTACAAAAGCTGAAAAATACCATCAAATATGGCTACTTTAGTAGGTGTAGGTTCATCTATTTGTGGTGGTTCAGCTATTGCGGCAACAGCCCCCGTAATAGGTGCTGATGATGAAGAGATAGCTACAGCTATTTCAGTAATTTTCTTTTCAATATATGATAGCTGCGATTATTTTCCCTATACTTGGAAAAATAATCGGCTTTGATACAAGTTCAGGTGAAGCTTTTGGTATTTTGCATGGTTCAGCTGTAAATGATACATCATCAGTAACTGCAGTTGCTTCCTACTTGGGATAGTATGTGGAATTTAGGGACAGCTACTTTAGATAAGGCAGTTACAGTTAAACTAACAAGAACTTTAGCAATAATTCCCTATAACTCTGATTCTATCTATATATAAATCAAGTAAAAGCTAAGTGAAAGTTCTAAAATATAATATGAGAAGTATATTTCCATTTTTATAATATATTTTATATTGGCTTCTTTAATAACTACTGTAGCACTTAGAGTCGGGGTAGAAAGTTCAGTATTTGTACCTATAAAAACTTTTGAGTAAATTCTTCATAGTATTAGCTATGTCAGCTATAGGTTTAAATTCAAACATAGTTAAATTGGTTAAAAATGGTGGTAAAACTTTATTTTTAGGTCTAGTATGTTGGTTTGGTATAGTATTACTTGCTTTATTTTTACAAAAATATATTAGGGATGATTTAGAATATTTGTTCACAAAAATTTAATAAAGAAAATCTAGAAAAATCAGTTCGAGAAATGCTATGATATACATATATGAATATATTAGGAGATTATTATGGATAAGATAAAATACAAGAAAAATTTAATAGATAATGCTAAAAGAAGATTTTGATGACTAAGGAGTTTGATCCTAGCAAGAATATAGAAAAAGAAGATTGGTATACTATACTTGAAGTGGCTAGATTATCAGCAAGCTCTTTCGGATATGAACCATGGAAAATTATATCAGTAGATAATATTAGAGAAGAATTAAAAGATTTTACGTGGGGTGCAAGTAGTAAATTAGATGCCACAGATAAGTTTATTATGAGTTTTGGCAAGAAAAGATGTAAGGTTTGATAGTGAGCATGTTAAAAAGATAACAACAGAAGTTTATGGTAGAGAATATGATAGTAATTCTGCACGCTCACAATTATTTAGAAAACATTTCAAGAGATACATTTTGATTTAAATGATGAAAAGAAAAATTTTTGATTGGGCCTGTAAAACAAACATATATAATGATGGGCAAAATATGATGAATGCAGCTATTCAATTAGGTATAGATACTTGTCCCATAGAGGGTTTTGATAGAGAAAAGCAGAAGAATATTTAGAGAAAAAGGCTTATATTGACAGAAAAATGGGAGTTTCCTATATGCTTTGTTTTGGATATAAAGCTATGGATGTTCCTTGAAAAATTTAGACAAAAATTAGAAGATATATATACAGAGATTTAACTATACTAAATTGGATAAATTTATAATTTAAAGTCTATATGTTATACATAGGAAATTTAATAGATTATAAACTAAAAAGTATAGTTAAAGTTTTTATCAAAAATATATGTTTATCTACTTTAGAGAATAACATATATTTTAATATTATTCTTATTATGGAGAGATTATGAAAAATGAATATATAAAGATAAGAGGAGCAAAGGAGCATAATTTAAAAAGATGTATCCCTTGATATACCTAGAGATAAGCTTGTTGTTCTCACCGGTTTATCGGGTTCGGGTAAATCCTCTTTAGCTTTTGATACTATATATGCAGAAGGTCAAAGACGATATATGGAATCTTTATCATCTTATGCAAGAATGTTTCTGGGACAAGTAGAAAAACCGGATGTAGAAAGTATAGAGGGACTGTCTCCTGCTATTTCTATAGACCAAAAATCTACAAATAGGAATCCACGTTCTACAGTGGGTACAGTTACAGAAATTTATGATTATATGCGTCTTTTATATGCACTGTAGGTATACCGCATTGTCCTAAATGCGGAAAAAGCCATACATAAGCAAAGTATAGACCAAATGGTTGATAGAGTTATGCTATTACCTGAGAAAACGAAGTTTCAGATATTAGCACCTATAGTTAAAGGTAAAAAAGGTAGACATGAAAAGGTACTTGCAAGTGCAAAGAAAAGTGGTTGTGCAAAGAGTCATAATAGATGGTAATGTGTATGAGTTATCTAAAGATATAGAACTTGATAAAAATATAAAGCCATAGTATGGATATAGTTATAGATAGACTTGTTATTAAAGAAGGTATAGAAAGAAGATTAACAGACTCATTGAAGCTGCTTTTAGGCTTAGGGAAGGATATGCAAAATATTGGATGTAATAGATAAGGAAGTAATTAAATTTTCTCAAAATTTTGTTTGTCCTGGATTGTGGAATTTATAGATGAAGTAGAACCTAGAACTTCTCTTTAATAATCCTTTTGGTGCTTGCCCTGATTGTGTAGGGTCCTGGCTATACTATGGAGTTTGATGAGGAACTTATGATACCCTGATAAGAGCCTCAGTATAAATGAAAGGTGCTATTATAGCCATGGGTTGGCAAAGCTGTATGATAGCTTTACAAATGCAGTTCTTCGTGGTCTTTTGTGAAAAGTTTGATTTTGACTTAGATACACCATTTGAAAAATATCCCTATACAAGATATAATTTTTATATGGAACAGATAAAGAAATAAATGTTTCATATGAAAGTCAAAGAGGAAAAAGGAATATATCCTGTAGTATTCGAGGGTTTAATAAAAATGTTGAAAGACGTTATAAAGAAACTTATTCAGATAGTGCAAAAGCTGAATATGAACAATTCATGAGGATTAAATTCTTGTAAATCATGTGGAGGTAAAAGATTAAAGAAAGAAGCTCTTGCAGTTACATTAGAGATAAGAATATTTATGATGCCACTGACATGTCTACACTTAAATTTAGAAAATTTATAGATGAACTTGAGCTTCTGATGAGATGCAAAAAGCTATAGGATCTTTAATTTTAAAAAGAAATTAGAGCTAGAGTAAGTTTTTCTTATAGATGTAGGTCTTGATTATCTTAGTTTTAGCAGAAATACGGGTCACTCTTAGCGGTGGTGAAGCACAAAGAATACGACTAGCCACTCAAATAGGTTCCCGGTTTACAGGTGTTGTTATATATTAGATGAACCAAATATAGGTTTACATCAAGAGATAATGATAAGTTGCTTGCAACATTGAAGCATCTAAGAGATATAGGAAATTCTGTTATAGTAGTAGAGCATGATGAAGATACTATGATGGAAGCTGATTATATAGTAGATATAGGTCCGGGAGCAGGTGAACACGGTGGTAGAGTTATAGCCACAGGTACGGCTAAGGAAATTATGGAAAATGAAAATTCTATTACGGGTAAGTATTTATCCGAAAAATTAAAATAGAAGTTCCAAGAGAGCGTAGAAAGCCAAGTGGATTTATAAAAGTAAAAGGAGCCGCACATAATAATTTAAAAAATATAAATGTAGATTTTCCACTAGGAATTATGACTTGTGTTACCGGTGTTTCAGGTTCGGGAAAATCTTCTTTAGTAAATGAGATTTTATATAAGGCACTCGCAAAGAAATTAAATAAAAGTAATCTTATAGCAGGTAAATACAAAACGATAGAAGGTTTAGAACAACTGGATAAGATTATTGCAATAGATCAGTCGCCCATAGGAAGAACTCCGACGTTCAAACCGCAACATATACCGGCGTATTTGATATGATAAGAGATTTGTTTGCATCTACCGTAGATGCAAAAGCTAAAGGATATACAAAAGGCAGATTTAGCTTTAATGTAAAAGGTGGACGTTGTGAATCTTGTAGTGGAGATGGTATTATTAAGATGAGATGCATGCCGGACGGATATGTTCCTTGTGAGTTTGGTGCCGTAAAAGATACAATAGAGAAACCCTTGATGTTAAACTATAAAGGAAAATCTATTTATGATATACTTGAGATGACAGTTGAAGAAGTTTTTAGAATTTTTCAAACATATACCAACTATACAAAGACAGACCTTATACGATGTCGGTTTATCTTATATAAAAATTAGGTCAACCAAGTACACAGTTAAGCGGTGGAGAAGCACAACGTATAAAACTTGCTACTGAACTTTCTAAAAGGGGTACGGGAAAAACAATCTATATACTTGATGAACCTACAACAGGTTTGCATTTTGCTGATGTACATAAATTAGTAGATATATTAAGACGTCTTTGCGATGAGTGGAAATACAGTTATAGTAATAGAGCATAATCTGGATGTTATTAAAACAGCTGATTACATAATTGATATAGGACCTGAAGGTGGAGATGGTGGTGGTACAGTAGTAGCTGCCGGAACTCCGGAAGAAATTATAAAAGTGGAAAATTCATATACCGGAAAGTATGTAAAAAAGTATCTTGAAGTATAGCTGAATATAAAGTTTATACGGTATATGTAGTATATAACATACTGCACAATCCCATAAGAAATTTTTAATAATAGTATAAATTAAATTTGAATTTTATTATGAGGTAGACAATATGTTTTATGATGAAGAAAAGAAGGTTTAGATGCATCTATCTAAAAATAATAGCCATAATAGCTATGATAGCAGACCATCTTACATGGCTTTATTTCGGTTTGCAAAAAGAGTGGTATATTTTATTTTTGCATGCTATAGGGAAGACTAACTGCACCTAATATGTGTGTTTTATAGCTGAAGGTTCTTACTATACTAAAAATTTTAAAAAAATATATATTAAGATTATTTATATTTGCCTTTATTTCACATTTTGCTCTTACTTTCTGTTTTGGTTTAAACTCATACCTTTTAGTGGAGGTATATTTAATCAAACCAGCGTGATGTGGTCTTTAGCCCTAGGTGCTACCTTTATATATATTTTAAAATAAGTATAAGTCTGACTTTTTACCTAGCTTATTACTTATTTTTATTAGTAGATTTACTAGTTTTCACCTAGATTGCTCATGTATTGCTTGTATATTACCTTTTTCTTATATATACATAGAGATAATTTTAAAAAGCAAATATTAGACTACATTATCTTCGTTGGAATTTATATTATAGTATATTTTATATTTATAGATAAGACATATGCTATTTTGCATGTTATGTACTCTCTGAGCTTGCCTATTAGGCTTATATAATGGTAAAGTGGGTAGAAATAAAAATATGAAATGGGATTTTATATTTATTATCCGGCACATAAGGATAATAATAGGAATTTTCACGTTTGATATTATATGGAAATATAAATATTTTGTTTTTAAGATCATAAGTTAATTGCATTTCATTTTCATATAAGATAGCTCATAAGTCTTTAAAGAAAATATGGTGGAAAGTGAAAAATGTATTTATTAAAAATCAAGTTATTACATTTATGTAAGATTAATAAGTAGGCTAAGCTTTTAGACTTGCTGAATTATTGTGCTAGTGCAAATATAAAAAGTATATGATATAATTGTACCCTATAGTATATATAGTTAGTTAAGTGGAGATAAGGTTTTGAACTTAAAGCAGGAGTTAATTATTGTTATTGATTTTGTGGACAATATAATCAATTAGTAGCAAGAAGAGTTAGAGAGAATAATGTTTATTGTGAAATCTATTCATATAAAAACAGATATTAGTATAATAAAAAGATCCTAAAGGTATAATACTTACAGGTGATCCTAACAGTTGTTACGAGGAAGGAGCACCTACTTATACAATAGAATTATTTGAACTTGGAATACCTGTTTTAGGTCTTTGTTATGGTGCTCAACTTATGAGTCATATTTTAGGTGGAGAAGTAAAAAAAGCTGATGTTAGGGGAATATGGAAAGACAGAAGTTATAATAGACAAGAAAGATTCTAAAATTTTTGAAGATGTTGTTTCTCCAACTATATGCTGGATGAGTCATTTTGATTATGTAGCTAAGTTAGCACCAAATTTTGAGATAAGTGCACATACAAAAGATTGTCCTGTAGCAGCTTTTGAAGATGAGAATAAAAAATTATATGGTATACAGTATCATCCTGAAGTATTACATACGGTAGAAGGAACAAGGATCTTGGAAATTTTTGTAAGAAATGTATGTAAATGTGAATGTAATTGGAAAGATGGATGCCTTTTGTTGAAACAGAGGCTAAGATAAGAGAAAAAGTTGGAACCGGAAAAGTCCTTTGTGCTTTGTCAGGTGGTGTAGATTCTTCTGTAGCGGCAGTTTTACTTAGTAAAGCTATAGGCGAGCAGCTTACTTGTGTATTTGTAGACCATGGTTTGCTTCGTAAAGATGAAGGAGATGAAGTTGAGGCGGTATTTGGACCTAAAGGACCATATAAACTTAATTTTATCAGAGTTAATGCTAAGGAAAGATTTTATTCAAAGTTAGCAGGAGTATCAGAGCCTGAATCAAAACGTAAGATAATAGGTGAGGAGTTTATTAGAGTATTTGAAGAAGAAGCTAAAAAAATAGGTAGGGTTGATTTTCTTGTTCAAGGAACTATTTATCCGGATGTAGTAGAAAGTGGTCTTGGTGGTGAAAGGTTGTAATTAAATCTCACCATAATGTAGGAGGTTTGCCTGATTATGTTGATTTCAAAGAAATAATAGAACCTTTAAGAGATTTATTTAAAAGATGAAGTAAGAAAAGCAGGTCTTGAATTGGGTATTCCTGAAAAACTGGTATTTCGTCAACCATTTCGGGTCCCGGACTTGGAACACGTATTATAGAGTGAAGTTATGGCTGAAAAAGTACAAATAGTTCAAGAGGCAGATGCTATTTATAGGAAGAGATTGCAAAAAGCCGTTTGGATAGAAGTATAGGTCAATATTTTGCAGCTCTTACGAATATGAGAGTGTTGGGGTCATGGGAGATTATAGAACTTATGATTATGCCATAGCTTTTAAGAGCTGTAAATACTATAGATTTTATGACTGCTGAGGCTGCCGAGCTACCTGGGAAGTACTACAGAAAGTAACTAGTAGAATAATCAATGAAGTAAGTCAGTTAATAGAGTTATGTGTGATATAACAAGTAAGCCACCGGGAACGATAGAGTTGGAGTGCAGTAACAAAAACGTTACTATTACATACAGTTGAAAATGCTGGGTTTTAGCGATTTGAAAGCGTAAAACTGCTTTTTAGTGATACTATTTTTGATACTAAAAAGCTGAAAAAGTAGGTTCAAAAAGGGAGTTGTTGAATTGAGCGAGTTTGCGAGCGATACTTATTGACCGAAGGGCAATAAGGTAAGCATTTATTTATAAAGCCTTCCCATCATTCTGGTGGGAGGCTTTTTGTGGAAAATTATTGGACTTTACAAGAGGAGTTATTGCAGAGATGAATATATTTGATTTTTAAAGTCTGAGAAAATCTGATAAAATCGAAGAGTTTAAATCAAAAATAATAGATATAAAGATAAATTTAATAGATATAGATTTTTAATGAAAATAATAGTCATGAAAATATTTTGGTTGCAAATATACTTAATAGCTATTATTGTTGAATACTTAAATTATAGTGAAGCTGTCCAATCTTTTGGAATATGAGCATAATCCACAAAAATTCTTTGTTGGAGAGAGATTTATAGAGAAATTGAGAGATGTTTGTACTTGGATCATAATATTTTTATATTTGATAAAATTTACGATGAAGATAAGAAATATTACAATAGCAATGACATAGTTGATGAAACGCCATTAGAAATTGATATTAATAAATTTCCAATTTTACTTAATCCGTGGAATGGTATTAGAATAGTTGATAATTTACTAAGTATAAATGAAAGTAATATTTTTGATGGATTATCTCACAGTCAGAATGATTCAAAATTATTTCTTGTATCCGATGGATTTGATTATGTTGCGATGGCGGAAATCACTCACAGTTTGCAGCGAGGTTTAAAAATCAAGGAAAGACAATTATTAAAGAAATACATGATTACTCTCTTCTTTATACCAAAAATTGAGTTCGATGGAGTAAATTATATCTCTAAGGAGGATAACTCAATAATAAAAATTAAGGTATGACGAAGAAGTAGTTTTTATTCAGGCGTGATTTTTGAGTTAGTAAGATATCTATTTGATAGTAAATACTACAGGTTAACTTTTTCTCAAAAAGGACATAAATAATATAATTTTTAGATAAATAATCTAATATATATCTAAACAAAGCACATAACTTTAAGACCTAAAAATCTTTCAGCTATGTGCTTTTTATATGCTTATTTTATATCAGGTGGAACTTTTGCTCCGATACCGCTTTTATAGAATTTCACATTGCTTTCCTCAAAGGGAACATAATCTTTTTCAGCTGTCAGGATAGTTAGCTTTCCAATCCTGAAGGCTTCTTCGTAATTTCACTATTCTCATATTTTTCCTTCATTTTTGCCATTGTTCAAGCATACCTCTAATTTCTCAGAATGAGCTTTCACTACCAAAATAGATACCTGTGGTAGTATATTCAGGATCTTCATCATTTACAATAACAGGTCTTATATTGACTTCAATGCTGTCATTCAGCTTAAACAAAAATCTCATTAAATCGTGTTCTGTGTAGGGATAATCAGGTTCTTTCAAATATTCTTTGTTTAAATGCAGTCAGCGGAAATCCAAGACGTCGTCTTTAGGAGTCACGAATATCAAGTTCTGTATTGTCTTATTCTCACATCATCTAAAATGGATTCCGTCTCCCAATGCTTTTTTGAGTAATTCTCCCTTAGTTCACGGAATTTCTTTATCAATTTACCCAAACTCAATTTAAATACCTCATTAGGAACAAATTTGTTTCTCTTTTAATAATATAATCGAAAATAGACATAATAAAAGATTTTATAAGTTATAAAATAAAAGTCAGTATTAGCAAGATAAAGATAAATAGAATCAGATAAAAAGAAATAAAAAGACATCAGGCAAGAAATATGTTATCGTAAAAGGTTTGCGAAAACAAAAAGCGAGAAAGGAATTTATTGTCCGATGCAAGTAAAGTATACCAAAAAGAAGAAAAGGTAAACATCTAACAGAGGTAGAAAGAGCTAAAATAGAGACTTTATTAAAAGAGAACAAAATCATATATAGCAAAAGAAATAGGAGTAAGTAGGTACAACATAGTCGAGTAATGGACACACTTTTTAAATATATTTTGACAGAAAGACAGAATTATTCCTGCCTTCCATGTAAAACTATTCTATTTCACTCGGAGTGTAATTTCTTCCAAGTGAAGAGTGAGGGCGTTTCAAGTTGTACCGATTTATGTATTCAAAAGTAGCATAGGCGTAGTTCACCTGATTGCGAAAAAGATTTACGCTAATACATCTCTATTCATATGTCGGAAGAAGCTTTCGTAGCATATATTGTCACATGGATAGTCTTTCTTAGAGAAGGACTGAACAACATTACATCTTTCTAATATTTATCTAAAAGTAAAGGCGGTGTATTCAGAACCACTATCTGAATGAAAGAGTACATATTTAGGTTCACCCCTACCATCGAAAGTATTTTAAAAGCTCTCATGGTTAAATTTACATCATCGCAATTAGAAATACCCAGCCGATGATTTTCATTGAAAATAAATCCCATTACAACACAGGGTAATGGAAAGAGCCATTGACATTGATATAAGTAAAATCACTCGCAGGACAGAGTTGGGCAAGAAGGATTGGACTGTTGGTTGAGAGGATTGAACAGTTAGCATTTTCCTTATGAGTGTGCTTCCATTTGGATTTCTCTGTGGAACGCTTGGAAGATTCAATGGTATTTATCAGTCGGTACACTATTCCGAGGCTGATGCTAATGCCATAATCCTGTTCTAAAACACGACGAATTTTTGTAAGTACCTAGAGAATTATCATAGTCAGAATAAATTTGTAATATGTGCTTTCAATGACTTGATTTTACAGGTGCGAGAAGCAGGTTTTGAGTAAAGATGTTTGTAAAAGTGCTTCACTATTTTTAGAACTCGACAAAGGGTTTTAATAGTGTATTGAGGTTGTAACTTCAAATAGCATTTAATCGTTGCTTTGAGTGTGGCGGAATATGGCACTCGCTAATATTTGATTTCTTCTTCAAGTTGAGCCACGCGCTTTTGAAGTTCTTTGACTTGTTTAGCAGTAAAAGAAATTCTCCGTTGTCTGTTTCGCATGGTTGAGCACGCGTAATCCATTTTGTGAGTGCGATGGTGATGATGCCATATTCTTTTGATAAGTGAAGCTTTGTGTTTTACCGTTAGTGGTAAGAGTTGTCACGAGAGTTCGTTTGAAATCCTCGTCATAGTGATTTTTGTGGATATAAAGATATTTCCTTGTTATGTCTAATATATTAGTATATCTGTTTCTCATGTGTCCACTTTCACAGAGTATAATACAAGTATGTTATTTTTAAAACGGATCAGCAGAGAGTTGCTTGGAGTGAAAACCATGAGACTAGCCTATACAGAAGCATATGAAATAAAGATAAAGAAATGGGGGATATCATCGGATGTTAACAAAAACGAAAAATCAAAGATCAAAAGACAAAGGCTAAGGAACATCGGTAACAAAACACAATCTTAAAACAGCAGCGTCTGCAACGTTTGTCGAAATCAGGAATAAAAGTTTTAATTCAATTGAAGAATTAGAGCGTGGTATCAGCTGGATCTCCATTGAAAAGAACGACGGTCGAAACGAGAATTTGATAAACTGGTCATTGGAACAAAGAGAGGATAAAGGGAAGTAGTAGCTATATTCAAATACTGTATAAGTAAAAGAGAGAGTATTATGGCTGGGTTGTAGCAAAAATCCGAACGAGCATTTATATTATTATAATGAATAGAAAAGATGTAGAATCTTTATCAGAGTCTTATGAGGAACAGATATCCTTAAGAAATTTCGATGCCTGAGGTATGTTTGTAGCAGGAGAGTTAAAAGACAAAATCAGGCATCTTTTCAGGGAAATTAAAACGAGCATTTCAGAATTATAAGCTGAACAAGAGTAATAATCAAAGAAGCATAATTCATTAATAACAGAGTATGAAGAGTTGAAGATTTCGATAATATGAATGAATAAGTATAGGTAATGACTTCAGAAATTAAAACAAAAGGTAAAATAGAGAGAATGAAAGATAAAACTGGATTTTATTTTAAAAGAAAATATGCTATAGTGTGCTCTAAGATTTCTAAAGTGCAGAACAAATAGGAAAGAGGAAGAAAAGAGGTGTATAAATCGATTGATTTATTTACACGAGGATTGGAGGAATAGGAGGCTTGCTCAGAGCAAGGCATTCAAAGATGATCATAAAAAGCAGTTTTGTAAGTGAATGGGATGAAAGCGGTAGAAACTTATAAAAAGCAAATTTTAATGAGAGGGTTGAAATGAGCCAGGGGATATAACTAAAGTTGATAGAGAAGATATTCGATCACGATATATTGCTTGCAGGCTTTCCGTGTCAGGCGTTCTTCTTGCAGGACATAAAAGAGGGTTCGAGGATGCGAGAGGGACTTGTTCTTTGATGTTGCAAGGATTATAAAGAACATAAAACCGAAAATTGTATTTGTGAGAATGTCAAAAACCTTGTCAACCATGAGATAGAGGGCGTACATTTCAGGTGATAAAGAAATATTTTGGAAGAATTGGGATATGCGGTGTTTTATCAAGTTTTGAATAGTAAGACTGGGTTCCTCAAAAACAGAGAAAAGGATATATATTGTAGCATTCAGGAATGACATATAGCACCTTCGAATTTTGTATTCCTCGAAAACCGATGATACAAAAAGTTATATAAAGATATCGTGAAGAGCAGGAAGTGGTCTCAAATATTATTTATCTACGGCTATCTGGCATCGTTAGGCATTGCACAAAGAGAGGCATGCTCTAAAAGCGAAACGGCTTCTGGATACGAAATCAGAGGAAGCGACTCTCCGTGCCGAGCCATTGTCTGCGGAGGAGACGAAGAGAGAGAAATCTTATCGCAGACGAGCGTCTTGAAGGACTTTTATTCGCAAGCACTCATTAAAGGTGAGGTTAATCGGGAACACATTCGTGCAAAATGACCTGAGAGAAAGGCAAGACTTGTAGGTTTTCCTGATGAATATCAAATTAGCCGCTGATGGCTATCACACTTTCAAGATAGCAACAGTTCGTGCGTGCACGGTTCCTGGTCACACGCAACGTTGACGAGATCAAACTCGTACCTTGAAAAGGAAGAGTCGGAAATGAAACCAAGAGAGAAATCGTATAAACAGATTGTTATTGTGTGGAGGTAGTGTTAATGCTTACGGGAAATAAAGGAGAATGTGGTCGGAAAATATATGTTTGTTAAGACTTTTTGGCTGACGGAAAGATATAGCAGCCGACAGTGAATTGAATAAATTGGAGGATGTACTTCCTATCATTAAGATAATAAGAGAAGAGAACAAAGGTGAAATCAAGGAGTATGCTACAGGAGAGATCTATATCCATATACATTAATTTGCCCCAAAGTGAAAGAATTACCTGCGACCGAGTTTGAAACGCAGTCCGAACTCCTGTTAAAATGAAAATCAACTCTAAAACTTCAAAAAGGAGCATTTTCTTAGAAAAACGCAGAATTTTATGGATGATTTTGTGCTATAAGTTGTCTGGCACCTGCAACGGACAAAAAGTGATATTACAATAAAATAATCGATATAAATACCGGATACAGCCCTACGGTAGGGTTTTCCATAAAATCGGAATTGGGATCTTCCCCTACTCTGTTAAATGCCGGAAAAACCACAAACTTTATTTATAAAATCATCCACAGTTATCCCGACTTGGTTCGAGAAGCAAATGAAATATATATCGTATCGGCAGGTAAAAATCACACGGATGTTAGAGGACGTATCAATAAAATCATTGATGAAAAACGGGCAATTGAAATATTGAAAATGAATAATCAGACTTTTAGCGATAATTTGGTATTGATTGACAGCAATATGGACAGAATTATAGCTGAAACTCTTTTGTATTTCTATAGGGACGGGATCAGCAATTGCGATGAAATGGTTGAAAAACTTGAACAGGAAAATCCTATGAACTACGGGAATGTCAACGCTTATAGGTATAAATTCAAGAAGTTTCTGACCGCCGTAGCATTGGGAATGAAGCCTGCTACAGTTTGGGACGGAGTGGATGAAGCAACAGGAGGATATATTGTCGTAACGAAAGAAGGTAATGTTCTTGCATATCATATATACAACAGAAATTACTTTGAAGAATATTTACTGAAGAATACAAAAATATGAGACAGCGTCCACTTCAAGGCATGGTTTTGGAGAAATATACAGTGAGAATGGGAAGATTTTATTAACTAAATTTGCAAGTGAGATTCAGATAATGAAGAAAAGCCTATGACCAGAAGTCAGAATATGGCAAAGAGTGAAAAGTAAAAATACAAAACCTGAAGTTTTCTTTGAGAAAAACTTTTATGGCATAAAGGGTCTCAGATATAGATTAAAACTATAAGAGTTGCCCGGAAGTCCTGATATCTATTCCTCAAATACAGAGTTGCTATTTTGAAACGGATGCTCTGGCACATGCACGAAAATTGCAGATACTCATCCATTCCTAAAGAACAATCACGATTTTTGGATCAGCTTGAAGGGAATGTTGAAAGAGATAAGCAAACTACATCAAACTTGAAAAACATTGGCATTAAAGTGATAGTGGTTTGGGGATGCAGAAATTAAACAGATGATGAAAGATGAAATAATTAAGCATGGAGAAAGTAGATAGTCTTTGTACATAGAGATTATGAAATAGTAATAAGAAATTATTTGATTTTGTGTATAGTGATGTAAATGATTTAACTATAATAACATCTTTGAGTTGATGGAATCATATTTAGAGACAAAGCTTTTAGGAAAAAGTTTATGAGTTTAATACACCAGAGGAAGTAGGCAAATGGGTATATGTAAGTTTTCCAGGTAACTAAGTTATATGACAGTCTGATTTTACTAAGGTGGATATTACGAGATTAACCTCGACTGTGTTGCAGTGATTAAGTGTGACTTATTAATATATTGTATTGGTATGATAATGAGGAGTTAAGTTTGATATATATATGAAATTATTCAAAATCTATAAAGAGGAAAAGTGTGATGTAGAAGCTATAAAAGAAATTTGTAAGAACAAGTGGACAGCGGGATTTGAAATAGATGCAAGGACACGGGCTATGTTAGGACAAATTTGATATTTGGATATCTCAAATACCTGATGAATACAAAGAACTAAGCCTCATTTTTAATTCAAAATCTTGAATATTACCCCTCAGAAGCTAACAAACAAATTGTTAATAGAACTACATAACAAGTTGATAGAGTTGTCAACTATTAGTGATGATAATACCATATATGTATATATAAAATCTAAAGATGGAAGACGAATAGCTCTAATGATTATTGGACAATGTATAAACTCTTGAATAATCTTAATCGTGAAATTTGTTATGAGAATATAAATGCAATTAATAATTGTCAATGGGGCTATGTGGAGAATATAGTATTTATTGACGATTTCGGTGGTACTGAACACAAAGCTTTTATCAAAGAATTAAAGAAAAAAGTGAAGCTCGTTATTGTGGAAAGAATATATACTTTGTTATAATTTGCATAATGGAAGATGCAAAAACAAAAATAAAAGATTATTCGCAGAAGAAAATATTAATATAGTTCCAATTTGTTCTTATATGCAAAAGAAAACTTTTACAAGAGATTTGTTTAGAATAATGAATGCAAAAATCTCTACTAATGTTGACAGAATATTTGAAAATACCTGAACAAGAATTTCCTAGCTTTGGTGAATCAGAATCGTTGGTTGCTTTTCATAATAACACTCCGAACAATACACTTTCGGTTATCGGTATGATAGCAAAGAATATACTTCGTTGTTTCATGAGGCATGATAGAAAACCTTCATGGTATAGCATGAAATCAGAAAACGCAGAAAAACTGCAAACTATAATAATAAATCCGTATAGGGGAAGGGAGAATTTAATGGACAATTACTGTAAAACAATTGACATTACTCTATTTCAAAACATCAGGTAATGAATATGATTTATCAGAACTAATGCGGTTATTAGGATTACGACAAAATCAATTGACGGATTTTATTAGAACTAAAAATGATGGGTTTATTTGTATCAATAACTATGAAAATTGAAATTGCTGAAAAGGAATTCCATCTTATTTCACATAATATTAACAGTAATGCAGACAATAGTATAAAAATACTCGCTTAACAATATTGTGGTTGAAAATTTGATGCAACTGAATGAACCTTATGTGCCTAAAAGGTTTTCTAACTAAAATATAGAATGAATAATAGTTGCATGGAATAGAAGTGAATGACAGTTGTCATTCTTGTAAAATATATCTTTTGTTTTCATAGGATAGTTCTTTCAGAATAATCATCCTATGAAACCGTTGGAATTGCAACGGTTTCATGTTTCAATAACAGAATTAGTATTTCATGTTTCAATAACAGAATCAGTATTTCATGCAATTATTATAAAATGCACTATTAGAAGGCGAAAAAGCAAGTTGCTTTTTCACGGTTGTAAAATATCTTTTGTAGTACAGTGGTTAAATACAAAGCATTTAACCACTGTAAACAATTGAATCAGAATTGTTTACTAGTGATACTGCAAGCAATATCACTGTATGTTAATCGACAGAATTAGTATTAGTGTACCTTTAAAGGAGAATGCCGGAAAATTATATTTATAGGCTTTAAAAATATTATTATCTGGATACGGCAAGCATTATGCAGAAAAATGTGTTGAGTATGCAAATCGATTAATTGAAAATAATCTACCCGTCATATTTGATATACAGTATTTTTCACTAGTTAGTGGTGCACCAAAAGAACTAATAAGAAAAATGCTGTTTGCAGATTCAAATTTTTATTCGCTGGCTCGGATACCCAAAAATCAGGAGGACTAAGAGAATTGCATATTCCTTCGGCAGAATTGAAATATTTTACAACGCTGGATTTTAGATAATATTCTTAGTAGAATTCATGTTTCTCAGTTTGCAATGGGATTTTGCAATAACAAATCAATCGTAGATAATGCCAAAAATGCATATTGGTCATGAGTGCTTTTAAATATGGACATTAAAGATTTTTCCATTCAATTACATTTAAAATGGTTTTTAGAATTTTTGCATACTATGGGTATACGAAAGAATTATCATTTGTATTCGCTAAACTATGCACATATGAAGATGTATTGCCACAAGGATCTCCGGCAAGTCCATGTATTTCTAATATAATCAGTTTAAGAATAGACAAAAAGACTTTCGCTAATAGCAGAAAAATATCAAGCTTTGTTATTCAAGATATGCGGATGATATAACCTTTTTCGGGAAATAGAGGAATAAAAAGTTAATAGAAATCACTTCCAATGTACTAGAAGAAGAAGGATTTTCTTTAAACAATAAAAACAAGAATGCAATTTTTCGCACCAACGCCAAGAAGTTACTGGATTAACTATCAATGGTGGTATGGTTAGAGTGAATAAGAAATATAAGCGTGATTTGTACCAAGCATGCTATTATTGTAAAAATTTGGCGTTGATAGTCATTTGATAAAATGTGATAAAAAGTTTTTATAAAGAGCATTTATATGGAAAAAGCCTATTTTGTAAACATGGTTGAACCAGATGAAGGGAAAAACTTTTTAATTTGCTTTAATGGAATTCATTGGGATTATTGAGGTGATAGTATGGAATTAGATATAGCATAATTGATGATTTAGAATTACTTATAAATGGAATTGACCCATCTACGCATCTTGAAATTACAGTTGACACTATATTAAATAGCAAATACAATAATATGCTCTTAAAAGAAGTTCATAAAATGCTTTCCCAATATCTAACGCAGTATGATGTTAATTGTGTTTTTGACAGAGAAGAAAGCACTTTTTATATCGATGATTTCAAAAGAAAGAAAATCCCAATTTCAGAACTGGCAATTCAATCGGTACTTTTGCATACACTTAATGAATTCATTGATGAAAAAGAATGAAAAGTAAAAGCATCGGAAATAACTCGGTGGCTAATGAACAGGGCTATTTAAAAAGAAATAGAACATGATGATGGTAAGGTATTTAAAGTATTGACGGATAAAAGCAGGGTGAGATAGGCATGTTAAAGGAGACGAAAACAAATTCTTATGGTAGAACTTATGACGTAAACTATACGAGTGCTCAGACACAAAATTTATCATTAATAATTTGGATGCTATCTCCTCAATTTATTAGAATACATTTTGTGGCTGTGTGGAATTAAAGTCTGTCAAATTCCATCTTTCGGACTTCTATGATAAAGTATTATTTTAAAGGCGAATGCCATCATTTGGCATTCGTCCTTATGGATATAATTATCAAAAAATCAGACCCATGTCAAGGGCGTCGGTCGAAGACCAACGTTTATTTTACTCTTAACTTGTGGTCGATTTTTTGTCACTCGGGAAGACGCCCCGCATACATGATGCTCAATTCTCCATATATCTGTCCCCAGTTTCGTATGGTAGCTGTCCACTTCTTAGTGGCTTCAAATGTCGCCAGATACAAGGCTTTTAGCAGGGCTGTATCGCTTGGAAATACGCTTCTTTGACGATTTAACTTTCTGTATGTGGAATTTAGACTTTCTATGGCGTTGGTGGTATAAATAACCTTTCTTACATCCACAGAAAACTTGAAAATAGGGGTGATAACGTCCCAGTTATCGTACCAGCGTTTCATAGAATTTGGATATTTTGATGTCCATTTCTCTGTAACACGGTCCAAAGCCTGACGTGCTTTCTCTTCATCCGAAGCTTGATAAATAGTTTTCAGGTCTGTTGCAAAAGTCTTTCTATCCTTGTCCGGAACGTATTTGAGTGTGTTTCTTACCTGATGTACTATACGCCTTTGATATTCTGTTTTCGGAAAGGCCGCAGAGATTGCTTCTTTTATGCCTGCCAGTCCATCTGTACATAGAATGAGGATATCCTTTACCCCTCGGTTCTTCAGTTCATTTAATACAGAAAGCCCCGTATTTAGAACTTTCATTATCGCCTACTTGAATTGTAAGGACTTCTTTCTTTCTGTATTGATACCAAGAATGACATAATCAACTAGCTTTCGTATTATACCGTTGTCACGAACACAGTAGTGGATCGCATCTATATAGAGAATTGGATAGATCTCATCAAAAGTCTATTCTGCCAGTCTTCAATCTGTGGTAAAAGCTTATCTGAAACATCAGAGATAAAACTTTCTGATGTTTCAAAACCGTAAATATCTTCGATCGTTTCTGAGATCTGACGAGTTGTCATACCTTTCGCATACATAGAGATGATCTTCTGATCAATGTCGGAAATATCTTTTTGACGTTTCTTTACTACTTGAGGTTCAAAGGTTGATTTTCTGTCTTGAAGAACTTCGATCTCCATAGAACCATAACGACTGTTTACTCTTTTTCGTTTATAACCATTGCGATAATCATCGCTATTATAACGCTCTGATTTTTCGTATCCCAGGTGTTCATCCATCTCTGCTTCCATCATCTCTTTGATTGTTCCACCGAGAAGATCTTTTAGAGCGTCTTGAATGACTTCTGCTGATTGAATATCGTATTCTTCCAAGAGTTGGTGAATGATGTTACGCTTTCCTTCTGTCATTTTGTACTCTGTGTACGGGTTTCTTTTCTCTTGCCATAATAAAAGGCTCCTTATGATAAAATATTTTTATCATAGAGACCTTTCTTTTATATTATTTTACAGAAAATTTTCTGAGCTAGAAAATGTCCAACTTGTAATCACATTCTAGGCTGTATTCAATCTCAAACACAAAAAGACCTGATGGAAAGCTCTCAGAGTTTACACATATTTACCTGTAGGATATGTGGGTGTACTACGTGAAAACACAAGAACTCTCAAGGGCAGGGAAGCCTCGACGATCGCGTATTTGAAGCGATAGCGAAAAATATGGGTTAGGCTCCAATCCAAGAATGAAAAGTAAAAAGTAAAACCCATGGAAAAATCTATCGAAGATCTTGAAGCTAGAAAATGAAAAATTTTGAGAAGTATAAATTAGGGCAAGATGAATAGACAAAAAGTTCGTGACTCTATTCGATAGATGAAGAAATATAAGCGATAAAAGAAAAATACAAAAAGCAAAAATAAGAAAGAAGTAATAGACAACTCAAAACTTACCAGAGAATTGATGAGAAAAATATATAGACTCAGTATTCTGTGAGAGGAAATGAAGTGTTGAACATAATATGGAAGTAGCAAAGGGATTGAGTAATCACTCTCTCTTTTAAATAAGATTAAGAAAGCTAATAATTCGTTAGACAAAATGTAAAAATCAGGTTGACTTTTTCTATATAGTCTATAATATAGACAAATATCGACAAGTATCGAAGGAGGTGTGATTGAGTTAAAAGAAACGATAGCTAACGTGATTGTCGAAGGCATTAGAACAAGATTTTTAGATTGCACACACATGTTAAACCTAGATTCTCATAATTGCTTAGGAGAGTATGAAACTCAGATGTTATCAATACAAAGCTAAAGGAAGTATTAATTTCTGATAATTAGATGATTCATAAATTTCAAAAGATGTGCTTGGGAAGGAAGATTTTATTTTGGATTTAGATACAACCCTTTAATAAGCGTTACAAGTATTTCAAATTTAAATAGAATACAAATAGATAAAGTCGTAAAGTTCCACATTATATGCAGACAATCTTAAATTGTTTAAATAATGAAATTGAAGCCAATAAACAAATGTCTTTTGAATTAGGTAAAACTTTGATAATGATGTTTATGAGAAAGATTTTGCAAAAGCCTGTATTTGTATGGTACACATAGATTTTGAAGAGTATACCCATTATGACAGTAGCATATGACGCTAAATTTAATAAAAGTAAGCAGAAATGATGTAGGTATTTATTATTAGGAAACCAATTTAACATAGCGGAGAAAGAGTCAATAATGAGCTTGATAAAGCCTGAGTTTCTTAGATTTAACAAGTTCAGAAAAATGAATCTGATGATAAATTTAATAAATAAAAGAAGATAACAAACCTAATAAAGGTATAAGACCAGGATTAAAAGAGATTTACATGGTTAAGAGGGTGTAGAATAACGAGTTCCAAATTTAATGGAGATAGGCTGAAAAACGGCTAGAAGAACTTTTAGAGGGATGACTCTGGCTGAATTAGGAGATTCCTTTAGATTTGAGTAAACAAACACTTTCGTTGAAATGCGAAAACAATAGGGAGAAACTCGGACTTTCTACATGATTAAATTATCGAGAACTTTTACATTTTCCTATTAATTATCAAGACGACAGTATCCAACTTGTTAAGTCTGGTTCTACTTGTTCAGATCTTTAAAGCACGACTAGTAGTAGATCTGCAGAAATTGCTAAAGCAGAATTTATTGCGCGTATATGAAGCTCTATATATAAGTATATTGATTTTCCGTCTTTAAACTTAATACCTCAAAATAAGGTATTGATACATAAAATTTATCTGATGAAGATATTGGCGATCATTGCTGACTATTAGAGAATGGTGGTCGCTAGGCATGGACCCATAAAATGACGTACAATATATCTTAGAAGAAAATGGATTAATTGTGTCGAGGAGTTAGCTTATCGGACAGAAAAATTGATGCGTATGGTCAAATTATAGATATAAGTATGGTAATGAAACTTATATAATTGTTTTATCTATTGGAGGAAAAGCAAGAATAAACTTGATTTGGCTCACGAACTAGGACATATTTTTGCTCCATCCTTGGACGAGACATTGAGACTTTTATCTAATGATGAATTTAAAGAGAGAGAAAGGCAAGCAAACTAAATTATGCAAGCTCGTTTCTCGTGCCAAAAAGAAACGTATTTAAATGATTGAGAAAGATATCCGACTGAGTTGGAATATTATATAAGAATGAGTGGGGAGTTTCACTACAAGCAATGCTTTATCGAGCTTGTGATTTAGGAATCATAACTAATAATCAATTTCAATATAATGCGACAAACTAAATAGTAAAGGTTGGAGACAGGAGAATGAGACAGATTTCCTACATGACTAAATGAAAATATATTTAAAATGGGAATAAAATTGTGTTGAAAATGATTACTCAAACAGATATTATTCATATTTTTGAGGAGTCGTCGGTGAATCCTATTTAGTGATGAACAGAAGAATTACTAAATTTACTGAAGGGGTATTTAAGTGTTGATAATAATGTTAAGAATAATATTTGTAGAGTTGGAAACTCAATAAAAACTACACAGATTGATAAGCACACTATATTTTTAATGGAGCCAGTGAAGGCTCCAGTTTTGTATATTTATAATAAAACAAACTGATCATAGAGCATTGACATGAGAGGGTCTGGCACTACCATCGCGTCATGTAAATGCAGTTTAACAAAGAAGATGGAGGTAATCGCAAATACATTCTTTGCACAAATAATGAAAATAATATTTGCGAAGAGTGTTACTTATCAAAAGACTTAATAATATTCAATTTGTGTAAATAATCAGTTTGAAATTGATTCAGAATTAGAGTCAACTTCTTATCAAAATGTTCAGATTGTGTGGTAAAAGAGTTTACTAAAAGATGAATTATTGAAAAGCCAATGAATATAAAATTAATGCAAGCATAGATGACGTTAAAGATGAAGCTATTCAAGAAATGAGAAAAGAACTAAAGAAGATGTTATTCTAAGTGAGGGGAAGTATGCAGATTCGATCATGAAGAAATTCTTAGGGGTGTAACGGCGTATATTATTACTATTTTATCTTTTGTGTTTTCAGGAATAGCTCTTTATCGAATAGCTTTATCATCAGTAATAAGTCGTGTCAAACGGAAGACGCTATTTGAATCATATATTAAGAGACATGAAGCGAACAACAGAATAAATTACAAAACATTCAGAGCGAGCCCTAAATATAAGCAAGAGTATACCAGATATCAAAGGAAATTATAAAATTAAAATATGAGATTCAGGAAATGTGTTGACAGCTCATAATGTCTCAGCATCTATACCAGGATATAATATAATTATTATTAGAGATAAATTTCTATATGAATATCTCTTAAACCTAATGACAGTTTTGAAGTCAAATGTTATTTATCATATGGGATCAAGTTCGAAGCCTGAGATACTAAACTGTTTTGGGAAAACGAAAATGGTGATGAATTCAGTAATTCAGAATTGAGGCATATCGAAATTTCTCACACTAAGCGTTGATGAAAATATATATAAAATAATTCCATATAATTACTGGAACTGGCCTGTGATGGGATAATAATTCTGAGGGAAACAAGCTTTAAATGAAATAAATTTCTCAAGATTCCAATAAATAGAAAAGACCTGCATTTTGAATACTTTTGAATATATCGAACAGTACAAAATAAGAATTAGAATTAAATGAAAAAGCACGGAATGGCTTTAAAATAAGACTTTTGAGTCCATTAAAATGATGAGTTGCTGAGACAGAAATTGGGTAAAATTTTCAAAAAGAATAATCTTAAACATTGTTCAAAGTAGTGTGCAAGAAAATATAAAGAATTAGATCAGGTAACTTAATCGCCATCGACTATATATGATATTTCGAGGTAAGGTACAAAATGTATGATTATAAGAAATCTAAAGAAGCTATAGAATCTATATTTGGTTTCACCAACCAAAATCGTTGAAAAGGAAAATATTCCGTTATCAGATGCTGAGTTTACTTATGAAAACGGAATTAAAGCATGGGTTGGTGCACTGTTTGTGGACATTGTGGATTCGAGCAATCTATTCAAATCTCCCAACGAAGATACTGCTCGTACTATCAGAAGCTTTTGTTCTGAGATTGTTCGATTCTAAAAGATGATAACAACTATCGTGAAATTGGTATCGGGGAGACTGCGTGTACTGTGTTTACAACGCTCTCTACCAAACTGATTTAGATATATATCTCGCCACGCTTGTCGAATTAATTCCTTTATGGGTATGTTGAATAAACTGCTCAAAAAGAATGGATACTCTACAATTCGAGCAGGTATTGGTCTAGGATGCAGTCAGGATTTGATTATTAAGGTTGGACAAAATGGCAGCGGTATTAATGATAAGATTTGGATTGGAAAAGCTGTTGTAGATGCGGCTCATTTATCAGGTGTTGCAAACAGAAATGGGATTTCTTCCATTGCAATGAGTCCCTTATTCTATGAGAATATTGTAGAGCATTTATGTAAAGAAAACGAGAAATACAAGTCGTGGATCAGCACATATACTTCAGAGTTATTGAAATGTTGATTGTGCCACTGGCAACGCATAATAGAAACTGGTTTTGACGAATGGATTACGAGAATATTTGACATGACAGTAATGACAGAAGAAGACAAGACAAGACCTATGACGAATAAAGAAGATCTAGAATACAAAATTGAAATTGCAACTCAAACATTTGATCGCAATATAGGTTTTGTTACAAAGCATGCGATAACAGCACATCAATCGTCTCAGCCATGTGTTTGGGTGCTTCTTGCAATCATCCTTACAAATGAAGGGTTGAATGGAAATATTTAATATTGTGAAAAATGTATTGAAGTAAAATCCTTGTGTCATATATTTTATTTGATTTGTTTTATAAGTGCAAATTTTCTTTTTGGTATGTGGGATGTTTAATCTGGGGGCGTGGCTGGTTGCAAAAACCTCAGAAGAAGCTCCTTTGGAAGAAAGCGACGACGAAAACTCACGCATCTAAGGGAATAAGAAAGAACGGCAACTCATGTAGCTTACAAGCAGAAATTCGGCGCACAATGTACAGGAAAATTTGCTAATGCTTCTAGGTGAGCAGATATACATAAATGCTAATATTGCATCTATAAAAATATACAGCAACATACAATTTGGGGCTCAAACGCGCAATCATAGGATTTATTTTGTGCTTGTTACGGCTTCTGCTTATTAGCATTTATATATATTGAGGAGGAAACTATGGCAATATACATGGTTTACAAGAAAGGGAAAAGAAACTTGAATGAAGCTATATTAGGACAATGAGCTAATTATTATAGAACAAAACGAATTACCAGAGCGATGAGGCGTTTACATTTTCAAACGGTTTTTATAGTTGGGTAACAGATGTAGACATTAGGATTCTTCTGAATTATTTTGCAGACGGAGATAAGGAGAAAGGTATCTAAAATTATTCGTAGTTTTGCCATCAGAGCTTATTGGAAATTCTGCTAAGGATGAAAATACTAAGAGAAATTGGAATCAGAGGTGACTGCGTGTATGGAATATACCACTCACCTCTAAAGACGATATATATGAACTGGCGGATAAAACATTTTTATATAAATACATATATGAAAATGCTGAACAAACTTTTATCCAATCGATTCCTGCCTGAGTACAATGTTGGAATTGGAATATCATCAGCACAGGAACTTGTTGTGTGCCGGTAGAAAGGGTGTTGGTATAAACAGTAAAGTATGGATTGGAAAAACTGTAACGCGAGCATCAAACTTTTCTTCTCTGGGGAATAAGGTAATCCTGCGTTGGTTTATTCTAAATTGCAGTTATATTAATTTCTCATCGATGGGCCACGGATCGGGAAAAGACGCAAAAGATTGGTTTATGCATACCATTTAGATAAAGGCATGGCGCACACTACACGGCAAATATTATAAAAACGGATTTTGATAAATGGATTTGCTGGCATAGGAAAGATTAGTGAAATCAGCCGAGCATCTAACTCACTGCCCACCACAATGATGAGTCATTATCATTATATGACCTCCAGCTTGGCTTCGCTATGTATCACATGAGACAAACAATATAGTTGAGGACGACTCGGTAGTAAAACGCCGAAGCTTTAGAAAGTGGTGTAATGAAATTGCAAGACAATGATTTTAAGATCATATATATAATATTATTAATAATATAAACAAAAAGTTAAATCTTAGATTCTAAATTATGAATTATTTGCAAGTGGTTTTATAGATATAGATGGAGTTGTGTAAAAATTATACCACTTTAATAGAAATAAGAGAATGTAAGAAAAGTTAAATAGCAAAATTTTAAATTTCTGTTACTAAAACTTAATCTGGAGCTGGGGCTGGACTGTAAAAATCTAAAAACGAGCTTAAATTAAGCAAATTTCCCAGTATTCAACAAACGCAAAACCTTTATTTTGAATTGTTTTGGATGAAGTGAACGAGTAGAAAAGAAGAGTTGGAACACAATGAAAGATATGTCATGATATAGAGGCTGTCATGCTAGGTTTTGAAGCGATTTGAAAGCGTGAAAACTGCCTTAGTGATACTATTTTGATACTTCAAAAATTAGAAAAGCATATCGGAAAGGAAGTTGTTGAATTTTGCATGAGGAGGAGCTTTGTTTACATGAGGAAGAAAAATGAATACAGGAAGAGAATATTTGATTTATTAAATAAGAATGATTGATGATAAGGGATTTAATGAGTGATTTTTGTATCTAATATTATTATTAAATTTGAAAAAGAAAACTAAGAAAATTTACGCGACACATCAAATAAAGGAAAAAGTTGGAAAGATGAAGACTAAAATTATATTAACAGATGCGCCAAGTAAATATAATTGTTTAAAAGCGTACCAAAACTTTTTAAAAGAGGCTATGGGAGCATTGAACAAATATATAGATGGGCCAGCTCAATCAGAGTATGTCAGATGAACGTAAAAATGATGCTTTTATTCAGCAGATAGAGTTGCAAAAGAGAGAGGTTTTATAGGAGAGTGAAAAGCATTAAACACGGAACTTTATAAATATATTTTTAATAGGTAATTGCGAAACTCGTTTTCAATCTTGATTAAAACAAGGATAAGTTAGCTTAAAATAAAATACAAAATACATAAATAAGCAAAAACTAAAGCTTGTATTTATGAGGTTTTGTGGTATCATAAATATGTTATATATAGATAAAATCAAGTAAAATTAAACAAAAGGAGTATTATGAAGATAATAGTAACAGGTGGGAGCAGGTTTTATAGGAGGAAACTTTGTTCATTATATGGTAAACAAATATCCGAGAGGATATGACAATAAATTAGATTTACTTCTACATATGCAGGCAGTAATCTTGAGACATTAAAGCCGGTTGAGGATAGTCCAGATTATAAATTCGTAAAGGGTGATATAGCTGATAGGAAATTGTGTAAGCTTGTTTGAAGAAGAAAGACCTGATGTAATAATCGACTTTTTGCAGCAGAAAGCCATGTTAGATCAGATCGATAACAGATCCTGAAAGTTTGATGAGAACTAATGCGTGGGAATTAACTCTTTGGATGCTTGTATAAAGTATGGTATTGATAAAGATATCATCAAGTATCAACTGGATGAAGTTTATGGCGATTGCCTGAGATAGACCGGATTTATTCCTTTACCGGAGGATACGTTGCATCCTTCAAGTCCATATTCATCATCAAAAGTCAGCAGATCTTTTTGTCAATGGCTTATCATAGAACCTGTGGCATACCCGTAACTATATCAAGATGTTCAACAATTATGGACCATATCATTTCCTGAGAAACTTATACCGCTTATTATAAGTAGAGCTTTAGCGAGACGAGCTGCCTGTATAAGTGTGGAACAGGTGAAAATGTAAGAGCTCAAGGCATGTAAAGACCATTGTAAGGCGTAGATTTAATAGATGTTAGAAATGGCAGAGTAGGTGAGGTTTGACAATGTTGGTGGTCATAATGAGAGAACTACTTAGGTTGCAAGACCATATTGAAAGCTTTGCCGTTTGACCTGAGAGTTTAATTAAGTTTGTGACAGATAGACCCGGGTCATGATAGGCGATATGTTATGCAGATCTCTACAAAATTAGAAACAGGAATTAGGTTGGAAGCCTGAATATACTTGATACAGGTATGGCCATGACTATAGAATGTATCTAAATAATAAAGAGTGGTGGCAACATATAATTAATGCGAGAATATACAAAATACTTTGATGAGATGTACGGAGAAAGATTACAATGCGTGTTTTCTAGATTAGAGGAGCCAGAGGACAACTTGAAAAGACTTGATTCTTGAGCTACTGATAGAAACGTAGAAACTGTAGGTGTAGATGTAGAAATGGATGATAACAAATGAAGATATAGTAAGAAAGGTTATATCAGCTGAAGTAGAAAAAGGTTTAGATGAAGTTCACATTGTGCCCGCATATACGGCAAGTAGATAAAGTGAAGATGAAAAGAACTTTCTCAAGACCAGTGCTCACGGAACAAAAGTATATAGCTGAGAGTTTGCGAGAGAGAAAATATCACGCTTATGCTATCATAGGGTTTGCACTATGTTTTGATGGTGAAGGCGATAAGCCGTGAAGGTGAATGATAAAGAGCACCGCTTAACACTTATGCACACAAAATATGAGGGTGAATTATTTCAGAAAAATTAAGTAAATATAGTCGTATATTCTTGGTGTTTGGTCTGTGATGGTAATAATTTTATTAAACCATGTTAAAACTTACAAGTGAGAGAGAAGAGTTAAATGTGGTTAATGATCAAATCAGGTTCTCCTACATATACAAAAGATTTAAGTGCTTTTACTTATTGACATGGTAATATGATAAATATGGTATTCTATCATGCTACAAAATGAAGGAGGACTCCGCTCTTAAAAGTTGTTTTGCAAAGGAGATATTTAAACAAGCAGGTGTCATGCAGTAAATCAAGTAGATTCCACTGCTTTCCCCATAAGGCTAAAAGGCTAATAGTAGACTGGATAAATCTCAAATTAGATGAATGGTTTCAAGTATCTACCAACTGGCAAGATGTTTTACGTAGATCTAGAAGAACTAAAGAGAGTAGTAGCAAAGGTAAATCTTCCGGAATCAGAAACTGGCTGTGGTAGAAGCAGTATGTGACTTTAACGGTTGAGCATTGCCTATCAAGTAGGGGCGTTTTAGCTTGGTATTATGGTAAGTCAACCTAAAGATGGAAAAGAGATGTAGGTTGCTATGGAAAGATGACTAGATTGCAGTTATATGTTTGAGTATGCTCTGTATCGTGGTCTACGTCTTCCTCAGATGTTTATCCTTGCATGTAACATGTAACAACTACTCCTAGCGTATCTTTTGCGTTGTAAGAAGCGAAGATTTTGATTGCGGAATAATGATAAATCCAGTCATAACCTCTCTTAAATAATGGGATTAAAATTATAAAATGGAAAAGGCGAAAGTCAAAGAAGAGGTAATAGAAAAAATTGAAAGCCACCTAGATGGTAAAATGGGAGAAATTAATCTACAGAGAAAGTATAGGAACGACAGATTTACAGGTGAAGTTAGTAGATATAGGCTATTTGATTTCTATAGCTACACGTTCTTTTCAAAGGTAAGAAAGCGTCTCTTTGATTGTGCTAATGGTGAAAGCTTCAAGTATAGCTAAAATGTCTTGATGCCTTGGGAGCTCGCTAAACTCATGTTATATACATAATAATCCCATGGACTAAATATTAATGTTAATTGTGGCAGTACCAATATGACAGATTTATGTAATTATGCGTAAAAGAACATAAGTGTGACGTAGGTTTTATGATGGTGATGCAGACCGTTGTTCGCTGTTGATGAAAATGGAAATATAGTTGATGGAGATTTGATTTTTATATATTTGTGGTAAATATATGAATGAAATAGGAAATATTAAAAATAAAACCATAGTTACAAACCATGCTCCAATTTCGGTTTATATGCCTCTGATAGAGAAGGTATAAGTTATGAAAAGACAGCAGTAGGTGATAAATATGTTTATGAAAATATGCAACAAAATGGGAATTGTTTAGGTGGTGAACAATCAGGTCATATAATTTTCAGTAAACATGCTACTACCGGCGATGGTAGTATAATTACATCTTTAAAAAATTATGGAAGTTATGTTAGAGAAGAAAGAAAGTTTAGCCAAACTGCAAGAAGTTCGTGGCTTCTTCCACAAGTTCTCAGAAATGTAAAGTTAAAGATAAGAATGAAACACAAAATAATGCAGAAGTAATACAAGCTATTTCTGAAGTTGAAGCTTCGCTAGGGGATAATGGAAGAATTTTACTTAGAGCAAGTGGTACAGAGCCCTTAATAAGAGTTATGGTAGAAGCAGGTAGTATAGAAGAATGTACAGCTATATAGATAGTTATAGAAGCAGGAAAATAATGATTTGATGTTATAAATAATTTGTTATAATTATAGCGAAGAAGCTTGGTATTAGCTAGTTTAGTGCTGCCATTATTTTACAAAAATCAAGAAGGAGGAAATATGATGAAAAAAAATATCGGAAGATATAAAAGAGTGCCGGTAGTTGATTTGAAATCAAGAACTTGGCCTAATAAAGAGATTATGAAAGCACCAATATGGTGTTCAGTAGATTTAAGTGATGGTAATCAAGCCCTTATTGAGCCAATGATAGTAGAAGAAAAGATAGATGTTGAATTTGCCTCAAGCTTGGTTTTAAAGAGATAGAAATAGGCTTTCCGCAGCATCTCAAATAGAATTTGATTTTCTCAGACAATTGGTTGAAAGAAAGATGATCCCTGATGATGTGTGTGTACAGGTTTTATGTCAGTGTAGAGAGCATCTTATAAAGAGAACTTTTGAAGCTATAAAAGGTATTAAAAAGACAGTAGTACATATATACAATTTACTTATTTTGCAAAGAGATGTTGTATTTGGTAAGTCTAAAGAAGAAATTAAAAATAGCTATAGAGGGTGTTGAGTTAGTTAAAAAATATATGATTAAGCATGATGGTGAAGTTATACTTGAATATTCACCGGAGAGTTTACAGGATTGAGAACTTGATTATACTAGGAGATTTGTACAGCTGTTCAAAGCCTGGGAGCTACTAAAGAAAAAAAAAGATTATTATAAATTCACTGCCACTGTTGAAAATGAATATCCGAATGTTTATGCCGATCAAATAGAATGGATGAATACTCATTTTGAAAATATAGCTATACCCCTAGTGTACATCCACATAATGATAGAGGGACAGGAGTAGCTGCGGCGGAGCTTGCTATTTTAGCCGGAGTGATAGGGTAGAAGGAACTTTCGGAAATGGAGAAAGAACCGAAATGTAGATATACTTACCTTAGGTACATAATACATGCTTTCTCTCAAGGCATAGATCCGAACTTAATTTGACGATATAAAGAAATTATTGATGTATTTGAGCGTTGTACAAAAATGAGGTCGGACCAAGACATCCTTATGCAGGTCAACTTGTATTTACTGTATTTTCAGGTTCACATCAAGATGCCACATTAAGGGAACAAAGGTTGGCGGAGAGAAAAGAAACAACTTATTGGGAAGTTCTTATTTACCCATAGACTGCAGATATAGGAAGAAAATACGAGCCTGTTGTACGCATTACCTCAATCAGGTAAGGGTGGAGTTGCCTTTGTTATGGATACTTTCTATGATATAAATTACCAAAGGAGTACATAAAGAGTTTTGTGATGTAATACAAAAGATTTCAGAAAGCAAGGTGAGGTGTCTCGGAAGAGATTTTTGAAAGCTTTTAAGTCTGGTGCATATAGAAAGAAAAACTCCACATTTAAAAATTTTATATTACTGGAAACAGATATAGAGGATGATGAATTACATGTTAACTTAAATATCTTTATAATGAAGAAGAAAAGAATGAGGGAGTGGGTAATGTCCCATCGATGCAGTAAAAGCGGCATTGGAAAATGCACTTGAAAGTTAAATATAGTTGTCTCCCTACTCATACAGAGCATGCTTTAATGCAGGTTCTAATGCAAAGCGGCATCTTATATACATTTACTTGATGATAGTGGTGTTACATATGGAGTAGGGAATATCCGCTAATATTACGAGAGCGTCTATACGTGGAATATTCTCTGTTGTAAATAGATTATTTTTCTAGATATTAAATTGTAGAATACAAAAATCGTTCAAAATATTATATTAGTCTAATAGTTTGGAAATAAAGTCCAACTGTTGAGGGTAAGTATGATATTTTGGGCGATTTTTTGATGTTTATTTTTATATTATATTAATTTCTATAATTATATTTTCATTTTAATATAAGTAAACGAAAAAATGAGATAAAAATAATTTTAATAATGAAATTATAATAAGATAACATAAGAAAGTTATCTGTAAGAAAAGGACAAATATAATAATATAGTATATGAATATTATGAAAATTTTCCTATGTAAAAAAACTTCTTTATATGACATAATAAATTTAATAAGCCATCTATATGATAGTATAATACATCATACATTGACAAAGTAGGGAATTATTATGGACATAAAAAGAGTTTTGTTGTGCTAAGCGGGTGAAGCTTTGTCAAACAACAGATGGAAGTGGCCATAATGAAGATACAGTCAGAGATGTAAGCTACAGACAAGTTACTAAGTGTATAAAGGAACAGAAATCGGTATTGGTAATCGGTGGTGGTAATTATTGGCGTGGAAGAAGGAGAGAATAGAGAACTAAGGCAGATCAAATAGGGTATGTTTACAATATAATGAACTGTGTATATATATCTGAGATTTTAGAAGTGAGGGAATGGACACAGAAATTTATATTCTCCGTTTATATGTGAACTATGACAAAATTGTTTTCTAAAGATGCGACTATAGAAAAGCCAAATGGGCAAAGTAGTATTTTGCCGTGGAACAGGACATCCACATTTTCAACAGATACAGGTATAGTTCAGGGCTGTTGAGTTAGAGGCGTGATATTATTTTACTGGCTGGCCCATAGATGGTGTTTATGATATGATCCAAAGATAAATAAAATGCAAAAACGCTATGATGAGATAAATAGAAGAAGTTATAAATAAAAAGTTTGGAGTAGTTGATTTAACAGCTTCTGTAATGTGTATGGAGGCAAAGATTCTGTTTGTTTTTGACTTCAATGAAGATGATAGTATTAAAAATGCTATTGATGGTAAAATTAACGGAACAAAAGTTACAATTTAGGAGGATGAAATGCAAGATACAATTAAATTATATGAAGACAAGATGAAAAACTATAGATGTATTAAAAAGAAGATTTACAAATAAGAGCCGGCAGAGCTAATCCACATGTATTAGACAAGATAAAGGTTGATTATTATAGGTGCCCAACACCACTTCAACAAGGGTATTATTTGTTCCGAATCCACGTATGATACTTATACAACCTTGGGAGAAAAGCTATCAAAAGAAATAGAGAAAATATCAATATGTCAGAACTTGTATTAATCCTACTAATGATGGTAGAACAAGCATAAGGCTTATTTCCTGAACTGATAAAGATAGAAGAAGAGTCAAAAGATATAAAGAAAAAAGGGTGAGGGCGGCTAAGGTAGCTATCAGGAAATATAAGAAGAGATGGTAGATGCAGTAAAAAAACTTGGAAAATCCGGAGAAATAACAGAAGATGATAAAACAGGAGATACCAAGATCTCAAAAACTAACAGATAAAGCTATTGAAAATAGGAATCAACTGTAGAGAATAAAATCAAAAGAAATAATGACAGTATAAAACATAAAGCATGGGTAGCTTATACTTGCCCATGTTTTAGTATATAGGAGGTAAATATGATATAAATGTAGATAACTATTATACCAAAGCATATAGCTATAATATTAGATGGAACGGACGTTGCAAAAAAAGACTTTACCTAGGAGCAATGGGACATAAAAGCAGGTTGTGAAACCTTGGAAAAATAGTAGAGGATTGTGCCAGATTAGAGTTTTTATTTAACAGTATATGGTTTTTCAACAGAAAATTGGAAAAGAAGTAAGAAGAAGTCTCGGCTCTTATGAATCTATTTAGATTGTATATGAAAAAACTTATGGAAGTTGCAAATAATAACAATGTTTTTAGTTAAATGATAGTGATAAATCCAGACTTGCAGTAGTATATAATAGAAGGAATAGATGTTAGACAGCACAAAAATAATACAGGAAATGGTTTTCTTACTTTGTAAATTACGGTTTCAAGAGATGAAATTAAAAAAGGCAATATCAAATATACTTCAGATAATATGTTGAAGATATATGAAGAATTGATGTCTATTCGCTGATACCGCCGGAACACCGATCCTGATTTGTTAATTAGAACTAGTGGAGAGTTTAATAAGTAATTATTTATTATGGCAACAGCATATCTGGAGATTTATATAACAGATACACTTCACGATTTCAAAAAAATGAACTTATAAAAGCTATAGAAAATTATACTCACAGAGAGAGTAGATTTGAGGACGTTAATGTTTGTAGACTCATCAGTGGAATTGTTCTTGTACTCCTGTTCATCTTGATAATAGGTATGGTGGAATCTCACCTGCTTTACAACCTCACTTGTCTTTTAATAGGCTTATATGAGCTTTAGTAAGGCACTCAAAAGTAGAAGGAAAGATAACTTCCTATTTAGGTTATGCTTTGTACCATAATATACTATTTACTTATTTTGTATAATATAGAAGAATATATAATGTTGCTATTTCGACTCTTTACTTATATTTTTGTCCTTTGTGTATTTACTTTTCTTCCGAATTTCACAGAACAAATAAGTACAGTGTGGGATATTATATGGTTGGGGTATTATTTGGACATATATATAAAAGTAAGAACATATCAAGATGGCATATATTTGTTTGGCTTTTATTATGAGACATATCGAGTTGAAGTGATACTTGGTGCTTATGTTACAGGGATGTTACTAGTAAACACAAAGCTTTTCCTAAGTTAAGTCCCAAAAATCATTAGAGGTTGTAATAGTGGAGTTGTTGGTCTCACCTTATTAGGAATTTGTGGACGCCAGCACCTTCTAGGTTCTAAAATGGTATCACGTGAAAATCTCGGTATACTTAGCGGGTAGCTTGTGCTATGTTTTATAGGCTCAATACTCCACAAATAGGTGATTTGGCGGCATCGGCAATTGGGTAAGAAATCATGATATTAAAGATTTTGGAAATCTTACACCGGTCATGGTGGCGTCTCTGGATGATTTGATAGTGTTTTATTTACGGCCCGCGTTATATTTTTGCTTTGATGTTTAGAGTATAAAACCAAATATTAAAAATATTATAAAAGAGGTAGAAAAATGGTAAACATTTCTACACTTTCGATCTACAGGATCTATAGGAACTCAGGCACCTGATATAGTAAGAGATAATAAAGATATAAATGTTGTTAGCATGAGTTGTGAGCAATATAGAGTTATTTGAAAAGCAAATAAGAGAGTTTAAACTGAGATAGTAAGCGTATTTGATGAAAATTTGGCAAATGAATTGAGAGAAAATATAAAAGACTTAGATTGTAGAAAGTTTTTAGTAATATGGAAGGTCTTATTTTAGTTGCTACGTATGATAGGGCTGATCTTGTTCTGACAGCTGTTGTTGGAATGATAGGTATAGAACCTACCATAGCTGCTATAAATGCAGGTAAAGATATAGCACTTGCTAATAAAGAAACTTTTATGCTGTGCCGGACATTTAATAATGCCTTTAGCTAAAGATGTAAATATATTTCCGGTTGATAGTGAGCTATAGTGCAATTCTCCAATGTTTACAGGAAATGAAAACAATAAAGTTTCACGTATTTTACTAACTGCCAGTGGTGGTCTTTAGAGGCTATACTAAAGAAATGTTGAAAAAGGTAGATTGAGCATCCGCTCTAAAGTCATCCCACCGGGTCTATGGCAGAAAAGATTACCATAGACAGTCTACTTCGCATGGTTAATAGCGCTGAGCCTATAGCAGTCATTGGCTTTCTTTGGCGTAGCTCCTGACAATATAGAAGCTAAGTATTCAAGCTCAGTCTATAATTCAGCTATGGTAGAATATGTAAGATGGTGGTATCAGTGGCTCGAAGTTAGGTACACCGGACATGCATTAGCCTATACAATATGCTGATGAACTCCTGAGATTAAAAGGTGAAAGACTGGATTTTACTAAATTTCTCAAGCATAGATATTTCTAAACCGGATTTAAAGAAAAGTTTTTGAAGGCTTTGAAATTAGCTATTGAAGCTTAGTAAAAATTGGCGGTAGTATGCCCATCTGTATGTAATGCCGCACGAGCATGCGTTGCTTTTGTTTTAGAAGAAAAGACAGCATATTTAGATATAATTGAGTTCTATAAAATACGCTTATGAAAGAGCATAAATATGCATAGAAAACTGCTAGTTTAGAGCAAATTTTAGCCATAAAAGATGCAGCGTAGAAAGTAATTTGATAGATTTGAAAAGGAGTTATAATTAATGAATACACTGTAGCCTTACTATATTTAGTGTAATAGTAAGTATACATGAATTTGGACATTTTATATTTGCAGCAAAATTAAATGATATAGAGGTTTTCGGAACATTCTATAGGTATGGGACCCAGAATATTGTAAAGTATCAAGGCAAAGAAACTTTACATCTGATAAACGACATTGCCGCCTCGAAAAGTGGTTCTTGCAGAATGCTTGGAGAAGACGACCTGAGTGAATTCCAAGATAAAGAGTGAGAATGTGCAGAAGCTTTGGAGCTAAGCCTGTCATGGGCAGATTTATGGTAGTATTTTGCGGTCCTCATTTCATTCTTAGCTCTGCATTTATAGTTTCCATATTTGTGCTATTGCAAATACAGGAGTTGATAAGCAACAGTAGCGTGATACACATGCAAGGCTTTCTTCCGCTAGCATAGCAGGAATTAAAGCCGGAGATGAGATTATAAAAAGTCAAACGGAACGAATATAGTCATATTAAGAGATTATATTCTATATAATACAACTCACAATGTAGATGAATATGAGTTGGAAGTAAAAGAGTGGAAATGGAGAAATAAAAGTCAGGTACTTAAGCCCTCTTGGACAAAAGAAAGTGGAAGAAAGTTTCGTGGTAGTATTTCTATGGGATACAAAAACTGTCAAAGGAAAAGTCATTTATTTCTTTATTAAAATATAGTATATATGGAACTTTATTTTAATATTAAGTAGTACACTGGTCTAGGTTTGAGAAAGCTGCGATAACCGGATTTATAGGAATAGATCAAAATTAGCGGTCCGGGTTGGGATAGTAAAATTTGTAGGAGAAACACGAATCTAAATCCTACGGATTAGACAGCAGTATTACTCATCGGCTCACAATTTGACACATCACTTAGTGCAAATCTGAGCAAGTGAATTTGTTACCTATACCGCACTGGATGGTGGAAGAATAGTATTTTTCTTATATGAAATGCTTACAAAAAGACAAGCAAACTAGTAGAGGCTATGTACATATTGCAGGCTTTTGTTCTACTTATGTTATTTGACGGTGTTTATAATATCCAACGATATACTTAAAAATAAATTAATACAGATAGGCTACATGGAAAGAAAAACTAGAGTAATACAGTGGAGATAGATTTTATAGGTGTGATAATCCTCATACTTACATCTAATCTATGTGTACACAAAAACAGAAGATGTAGAGGCTGGCGGTAGCTCAAATTTTAGGAACTTGAGAGAGGGTGTAGAAATTATTAGAGAGTTGCTGTCCCTAATACAGAAGCTGCAAAGGCTATAAAAGAGATTAAGAGGATACACATACCTTTAGTAGCTGATATACACTTTTGATTATAAGTTAGCTTTGCTTTCTATAGAAAACGCGTTGATAAAACAAGAATTAATCCGGTAATATAGAGGAATATAGATAGAAATAAAAGCAGTTGTAGCTGCCTGCAAAGAGAAAAAGATATTCCTATCAGGAGTAGGCGTAAACTCAGGTTCTTTGGAGAAACATTTAACTCGAAAAGTACAATGGAGTTAAGCAGCTGAAGGTATAGTAGAATCAGCCCTGGATAAAATAAAAATATTAACAGGACTTAGGGATACGATCTGTAATAAGTATCTAAAATCGTGATGTACTGATGCGTTAAAAGCACATGAATTATTATTATCCGAAAAAGTAGATTTTTCCTTGCACACATAGGTATAACAGAAGCAGGTACAACTCAAAGAGGAAATGATAAAGTCCAGTATAGGCTCAGTATGGGCAATATTAAATCTAGGTGTAGGAGATACTATTAGAGTTTCGCTGACAGATCCAAGAGAAGAGATAAAATGTGCTAAGCTTATTTTAAAAACTCTAGACTTAGAAGTGATAGTTAGTCAGTATCTTGTCTTACTTGTGGTCGAACGTCATTGATTTACAGAACCTGGCCAACAAGGTTGAAAGAATTGGTTGCCGATTATGATTTAGATACAAAAGCTGCAAGTTATGGGGTGTGTTAGTCACGGTCCTGGAAGCTCAAAGAAGCAGATATTGGTAGTAGCAGGAGGGGTAGGAAACGGTTTACTGATTAAAAAGGTGAGACTATGTGTTTAGTGAAGAGGAACTTTGCCCGCCTTAAAAGAAGAATTAGATAATTTAGTCAATAATAACAAGGAGAATAATGAAAACATTTTAAAGACGTATTTCCTACACCTTAGTTTTGAAAGTTCTCACTTTAGAAGAATTGAGTAAACATACAGGTGTTATCAAGATCTTGCGCTAGTAAGGACTTTGACAAATTAACTATATACATTAAAAACAGATAGACTCACCGGATAAGATGAGTCTTATTGATTTAGAGAAAAATATTAAAATTCTTTATTCGCAACAGAAAATTTTTAATAAAGATAGTAGTAGTACGACCTATGAAGTATTTACAATCCTCAAAATTTGTATGAGGCTTTATAAAGAAAGTATAGCATTTCGAGCAAGAATTATAATAGAAGATATTATTTATTATTTAACAGTATAAAATTTACCTTTGAAGGAATCTAAGGTGGGGTATGGAACAGAGGATACGGGTTTTAATAGAAAGTGGTATGCCTGAGTTAACTGCAGAATATTAGAGAAGATATTTATAGAAAGATGCGGGAATAAGTTGTACCTCATAGAAAGGCACGTTGAATATATATAGATGAAGAATTAAATAAAATAATAAATAACAGGCTATTATGAGAACATTAGAAATACTGCTATAAATAAAGATGATAGTAAATTTAAGGACTTTTGGATACATCAGCATAGTAGATATAGTAGAAGTCTGAAAAGAAAGAAATACACAAGGAAACCAAAACTGAAACAAAAGAAGTTGGGTGTTTGAAAAATAAGTTTGTATTCTATCTACAACCGATAGATCTTATATGGAAAGGATTTTGATGATACTCTACAAAATAGAAGAAGATACTTGGAGAGATAGCAGCAAATGTAGGACAAATATGCTCTTTAGATGAGAGATGAAAGGACAGGTTCTACACTTTTCATGCTTAACTATAACGGATTTTACTGACCTAATAAATGTGAAAATTCTTTAGCAAAGAACACAATATCAGAAGATATAAGGAATGCTTTTTAAAAGCAGGCTCATTTATAAAAACTTCGAGGTTTGATTCTACTATAGATAGATTTGATAATGAATTGAGTGAGACTCATTACTTTCCAGGTATTAAAAAGTGAAGATAAGGAAAACCAATTCAAGAGAGTGGATACTGCAAATGAGGTTGAGCTTTACTATTGTCATACCAAGACGAGTGAGCTTTGATGGAGTAAGTTCAGGCTAAGCAGATAATAATGTGCTATGCGGCATACAAGTGTTGGGATGCTATAGCATATAACGGACCATGGTACTGTACAAGCTTTTACCGATGCTAATCATGTTGTGGAAAACTTTGATAGACCTTTAAATGTTATTATATGGTGTGTAGAAGGACATGTTGTAGATGACGTAAAGGAATTAGGTAATAAATCCGAGAGAATATAGCTCTAGATGATACTTTTGTTGTATTTGACATAGAAAGTCAACAGGACTTTTCAGCTACAAAAGATAAGATTATAGAATTTGGTGCTGTTAAATAAAATGAAATTATAGATAGATTTTCGTCTTTGTAAATCCTCAAACTACTCATACCCTTTAAAATAGAGGAACTTACAAGCATAAATGATCTCTATGGCAGCAGGTGCAGACACTATAGACGTAGTATTGCCTAAGTTTTAGGAGTTTAGTAAAGTATTGTATCGCTGTAGCCCATAATGCAAGCTTTGATACAGGTTTTGCTAAAGAAAAATCTAAAGACTTAGGTTTGGAAATATAAATGCCATATTATAGATACCGTGGCCATGGCAAGATTATTACTTTTGCCTAATCTGAATAGATTTAAGCTGGACACGGTTTCTAAAGCTTTAGGTACAAAGTTGAAAATCATCATAGCGTTGTTACTGTACGCAGCTGCAACTGCATATATATGTGATAGAATCATGCCAAACATGTTGAAAGGATAGGGACGATATACTCTTTAAAGGAAAGCATTCTGCGCTTTGGTGTGAGAGTTCTATTAATATAATTATCCAGAGCTAATCATATAATAATAAGAAGCTAAAAATGATATAGGCAGAATAAACTTTATATAAACTGGTTTCTCTATCGCATAGCAGAATATTTTAATAAAATGCCACGTATACCAAAATCCATTCTTAGGAAAATATAGAGAGAGGGCTTATTATAGGTTCGGCTTGTGAGTAGAGTAGAGGCGGGAGAGTTGTAGGAAGCTATATTAGATGAAAAAGGACGAAGAAACTAGAGAAATTAGTTAAATTCTACGACTATCTTGAAATTCAGCCTATAGATAATACTAGATTTATGATAAATTCTGAAAGATATAGAATAGAGAGCGAGGAGGATTTATATTAATCGAAGAATAGCAGATTCTAGCTTGGGCTTATAGCATAAGCTTGTTTGTAGCTACGTGTGATGTGCATTTTTAAACTTGATGATGAGACATATAGACGCACTATTATGTATAGCGGAAAAAGGCTACAATGATGCAGATAAGCAGCCACCCTCATTTTAAGAACCACAGAGGAGATGTTGGAGGAATTTTCATATTTAGGTGAAAATAAAGCTTGCAGAAGTAGTGGGTTACCAATACAAGAAAAATAGCAGATATGGCTGCTGAATTTTTGATAGCCCGTCAGACCGGATAAATGTCCACCTGTTATTGAGAACAGTGACGAAGAGTTGACTAAAATCCTGCTATGAAAAGGCACATAAACAGTATGGTGAAGTTCTTCCTGAGATAGTAGAAGCCAGACTAGAAACTTTCTAATTCTATTATAAGTAATGGCTTTGCAGTTATGTATATAATTGCACTAGTGGGAAAAAGCATGGAGTGATGGTTATCTTGGTGAGGTTCCAGGAGGTCTCGGTAGTGGCTCCAGCTTGCAGCCTATACACTCAGAATAACAGAAGCAACCTTTACCACCACATTACATTATTGTGATTGGGGCATGTTGAACTTTGATACTCCTTGAGGCTAGGCTGCAGGAATGGCAGGCTGTGAGCATGCCGGATAAAAATCTGCCCCAAATGTGGTAAGAAGTTTAAAAAGACGTGTTTTGATATTCTCCTGAAAATATTTCTCTTTGGTTTCAGGAGATACAGAGACTGATATTGACTTGAATTTTCGGTCAAGAATACTCGGCTAAGGCGCAGAGGCCTCTATACAGAGTGGGCTATTTGGAGTAATGTTTACATACTTTTAGAGCCGGTACTGTTGGAACATTGGCTGATAAGACAGCTTGCGGCTATGTATATTATGAAGAACATGGTCAAAGAAAAGAAGATGTGAAGTTCTGAAAGAACACAACAGGCTGTGTCGGTGTTAAAAAGAACAACAGGTCAGCAACTGGGGGAATAATAGTTTCACCACACGGGAGAAGAAATATAGGCTTTACAAAAGTGCAGAGACCTGCTAATGATATGACAACAGATATAATCACTACTCATTTTGATTACCATGCTATTGATCATAACTTACTTAAATTAGACATACTTGGACATATGGATCCTACGATGATAAGAATGTCATGATCTTACAGGTATAGATCCGGGAAAGGATATACCTTTGGACTGTACGCATGAGTTTATTTCTAAAGGCACGTAGTTTCTGGGACTTAAGTCTGAAGATTTCGATGGGTTGTCCTTTGGGGAGCTTTTAGGGAGTTCGGAGTTTGGTACCGATTTTGCTATGCAAATGCTTATAGACGCTAAGCCGGAGGGTTTATCTGATCTTGTTCGTATTTCAGGTCTATCTCATGGTACCGATGTTTGGCTCGGTAATGCACAAACACTTATCCAAGATGGAAAGGCAACTATTAGAACTGCCATCTGTACTAGAGATGGATATTAAGTGATTTATTTAATTGATAAAGGTCTGAAGAGGGTAGCTTTTATGATAATGGAGTTTGTGGCATCGTAAGGGAAAAGGTCTTCAGATGAAAAATATTGCGATATGAAAGAAAAGGGTGTTCCTGATTGGCAGGTATGGTCTTGCCAAAAGATTAAGCATATGTTCCCTAAAGCACATGCTGCAGGCTTATGTCATGATGGCATGAAGTGTACTGCATATATTGTAAGATTAATTATCCTTTAGAATATTATATACTGCATACTATAAGAGCTTCTCTGCCTTTTCCTTATGCGAGTATGTGTGATGGAAAGCAAGATCATGGAATCACGTTAGAGAAGAACTGCTTAGACTGCAAAAATGAAGGTATCACGACAGCCAAGGACGCTGGATACATTGAGAGATAAGGAGAATAAGTTCAAGAGATGTACGCTAGAGGTTTTGAGTTTGCTCCTATTGATATTTATACGGCGAAAGCCGATAAGTTTATTATAACAGCTGATAAAAGACTAATGCCTAGTCTCCTGCCAGTATAGATGGTTTGGGGAGAGACAGCGGCAGCTTCTATAGAGCAAGCGGCAAAACAAGGGAAGATTGCGTGCCTAAAAGAAGATTTTATGTCCAGAGCAAAGGTCGGTAAATCTACGTGTGAATTACTGACAGTTTTAAATACTGAGTAATTCTACCACAAAGAGCACCAAATATCTATTTTGATATCTTAGTTTAGTAACTTAGCTGAGCAGCGTCAGATTATAAAATATTAATAAGTTGAGTTATAAATATAGTCTATAAACCATAAAAGCTATGCAAAACTTGATAAATATAGCATGATGCATTCTATGTAAACATTATTATGGATAGTGTTTTTAAATATAGAGTAATAGAGGTAATTTATGCTTTGAAGCTTTGAAAAGGTAGAAAGATAGATTATAGATAGGATGTGTGTAATCATGCTGATAATGCGGCGATTTTGCAGCACACATATACCGATCAGATTTGGTGAGTGGAGTTACAGCACCATCCGCTGCGACGAATTTTAGAAGAAGATGATACAATTCTTCTTCGGATAATAGCATATTAAGTGAAGAGACGAAAATACAAATCTTCTAGATCTTAGAAATTTTGGAGATTTCTGAGTATACAGTAGAAGATGGAAAGGTTGTTATAACAGGTCTTAAAGATACCTTTTCTAGTGATAGACTCGAGATTCCTGCTGCATTTGATGGATTAGAGATTACAAAAATAAAGGATAGAGCATTTTATTTTAAGAATTTAAGAGAAGTTGTATTAGGCTCAAATTTGGTAGAAATAGAGCTATGTTGCGGGTAATAATATTGAAAAATATAGACTTCTGGATAGCTTGAAAGAAATAGCTGAAAGTGCTTTTAGGGAGATAATAAACTTAGTACGTAAATTTGAAAATATAAAAAGTCGTAGCAGAAAGTTTATAAATAATAGCATAACTGCACTTGATTTAGGTGCTGAGTTAGTTGAAATAGGGAAATAACGCACCAAGAATAATGATATCAGTGGGAGGGGAATTTTTCCTACGACCTGAAAGAGTGGGGGGGAAAATATATTTGTTGACAATAAGAAATATGTTAGAGTAAGCAGGATAATAATCAAAATGTAGGTGCAGATAAAGACACTTACTATTCAGGAGCGCAGATAATGCTTTCGGATACGTTATAAATCCGATCAAGGTGCAAATAAAATTTTATAGATAAAGAAACTGGTCAAGAGATTTAGATAGTATAACAGTGGGTGATGACTTATCTTCACCTAATAATGGCATGTAAAGGGAAGTTTACAAAGATACACCTCCAACTTTAGCAGGTTATGTTATATACTGATAATGAGAAACATAGAAAGGCTGAGTTTTACACCAATGAGACTCCTTTCGTGTTAAAATGTATATTATACGAAGAAACTAATGAAATAAGCTAGTGAGAAAATCTAGTGTAGTGTCTATATTTTAGCTTTTCAAAACGAGCCTAATGTAGAAGAAAAGTTGCAGTTTTATAGTTGAGATGAGCAGGGAATGATTTAAGTGCACAAGTAGAAATAAATCCCCACAATGTAGAACAACTCGGAGTAATTCATGAGATTTTATAGTTTATTGGATACAACTACAGGGAAAATAAAAATATTTGAGTTTAAAGGTTCCTAGGTACTGATATGAGAGAATTTTAGGAAAAAAAATCAACAGAGACTGGCATGTGAGAGATCTGAATAAGCTATAGGAGATGCTGTTATGGTGTTGTGGTTTTTCTGTCAGGATTAGAAAAGTTAAAGACTACGTTAGTTAGTATTACCTCACATTAATCCAAATACCGAGATACCATAGTTGCGATAGCTGCCCCTTTAAAGACAAGGATTTGGTATGTGAGTCATTTAAGATGGTATAAGACTATTAGTGACAGTGCTGAGATAATACTGCTTTATGTAGGTTAATACAGGTGTAAAAAAAAATTATTGAAGAAAGTGCTTTTCTTACAATGATTCAAAAACTGAAGAATTTGATTTTTCTAAAGTTACAGATTCTTATGCTTTTTCTGGAACAAGTTTAAAAAGTTAATAGCCCCTGAGTTAATTTCTTCACAGATGGAAATTTTGTCTTTAGTGGCAATGAAATAGGTTCAGATCCGAATTTCGGATGGTATATACCCCAAATTATCTTATACTTAGTTCTTATATATTTGACATAAAATACAAATATATAGATCAAGAAAAGTAATTTCCTAAATCCAACAAGATACAAGATCATGTTCTATAGCATAGGAATATTGGAGAAAAGCCAGTATCTATCTAAAGCTACTATTATAGAAGATTCTGCTTTGCTTTAATAATATAAAAGATCTAGACCCAATTTGGACATGGATGATGAAGATGCATTCCTTTATTAGTATAAAAAATATAAATTTGCCTTAAAGTTACTGGTTATAGGAAAGAGTGCTTTGAAAGAAATAATTTAGAAGAATTAAATTTACCTGAAGTGTTTAGAGGAAGGTGCTTTGAAAAGAATAAAATAGTAAGAGTTACATTACCAATATAAGTAAAATAGGTAACAATGTGTTTTAATGGGGGTAGAATTAATTATGATGGAGTACTCAAAGTATAATCCGGATTAAAAATCTTTAAATTATTCAGAGCACCTATTTACAAATTCTGATATTCCAAGTAATGAGAATTACATGAGAATCTTCCTGTGGCTATATATAGTAGGTCAATATGAAGATGATGATTTCATTTGGGATGCTATAGATAGTTCTAAAGTTTTAGGGTTTTCAACAAAGGGTAAGGCTGTTTATAGCAGCACCTCGAACTCAAGTTACCTGATAGAGCTAAAAGAGTAGGGAGTATGCATTTGCAAATACCAATGAGAAGTATTATAATACTGTTAAGGTCAGAAAAATATGGTTTTTCTTCAAATTAACAGAAAACCAGAATGCCTGAGCTTGAGAGAGGTTCAAATGCCTTATCATGAATCATTCTAACAGAGGAGCTGATAACTTAACTCACAAACCAAAATGGTAGACGCAGTTTTTAATACTATAGAATCCCTAGATACCCTTATTAGAAATAGTAGCTGATAGTTCATTTGCTAAAATAAAATAAAGAAGATCTGGCTGCGTCTAGCTGACAGAAGTTGGAAATGAAGGATTTTCTAATAATGAGATAAGGGAGATTAATGCTCCAAGTTAAGAGTTGTAGCTACTCAGGCTTTTGAAGCCATTAAGATAAGCAAATATAACAAAGATACATTCCGAGTCTTGAATGGATTGAAGATAAAGCATTTAAAAATAACTATAATAGAAACTTCTTGGATGTACTCTAAATTAAAATATTTTAAAGGATCCGAGCAATTTATTTTTGATGAGTGTAGACTCCTAATAGGAGTAATCCGATTATATGGTCTTTAGCTAAAATGCTAATATTAGGATGATTGTGTTGAATTTGGGTGCTAATACATTTGAAGTTATATATATATAATGGAAAAGATAAACCAACCTAGAGCCTCAGGCTGTAATATTTAGCTGAATGAGCCTAGAGCGGATGGAACTTTGGATAGAAGTGGTAATATAAGGAGATATAAGGAAAGCTTTTTAAAGTACTACCTTATAACTTTGGGTAGTATTGCTTCTATACAGACAAAGCATAGAACAGCGGTTATAAATCCAAGTTCTGTGAAAATTACACCATAGACTTGATGACGGAATAAGCTTGACGGTCTCGTGGAAGACCTAGACTTGATGATTACTAGAGAATACATATATGAGGAAAAAGATAGTATTAGCTACAGGCCAGTTTAAGGAAAATAAGACTTATGACGACTCCTGATGTTTCGGGATATATATTAGTTAGTTCTACAGATCAAAATGGTAATATAGTAAAAGGTAGAAATACTATAGAACTTCCTTATGAGGCGGAAGGTGCTAGGAACTGACAGAGAAATAACCTCGCTTAGCAGAAAATAGAAAGAGAATTAACTAATGGTCCTGTTCTTAAATATGGTATTGTATGGTCGGGCAGATAGTTAGGCAAACGATACCTGAAAGAGAGTATCGACTAACCGGAGAGTGAGCATCAACCCATGCCTCAAAGATGCTTACGAGATTTGATATAGCGAGAGTAAAGAAGAATATAAAATGGTGCAAAGATAGTGACAAGTCTCGATAATCCATATATGATCTGAACGTCGATAGTTACTAAAGAGTAACAGTGATGCAGGGTTCACAGTGGCATGATGAAAACTCATGGAAAGTCACAGATACAGTGCCTAGAAATAAAGTTAAAAGAACTTGTAACAGCAAAAGCGCGCAAATTCCATCTGTCATAGTATGCTCGTCAAATGTAACTTACGGACAATGCAGTATAAATCGAAGATGACTTTAATTTCAGAAAATGATAATGGTGAAGAGCGAGATAATCCTCAGAATCTGAGGACTTGAGACTACGAATCAAATATCTTGGTACACCAAGTTTTAAGGTTAATTATCCTAATAATCTTTTCCAGGATATCATTATGGTTCAAAAAGATTATGATGACGTGACCTAGAAATATGGGAGCAGACTCCTGAGTGAGCACGAGCATAAAAATAGCCAAGAACCCTAGAGCGGGAGAATTTTATTGTACTGTAGATGATATAAAATACAATATTAGTACTATACATATGATACTATACTTCCCTAAATCTAAAGTTGTAAATGAACGTGGTGAGGAAGAAGAGAGAGACACATAATGTTGATGAAAATCTTAATCCTGATTGAGGTTATCAGAAGATGGTAAAAGGGTGATTTTAGATAAAATACTACCACATCCTAAGGAGAGAGTCATCAAGTTTAAATGCTAGTATACCCAAATTGAAATTAAAATTTCCCTGATTTAGCTGAGCGACAAGAGATAACAACATACATCTTATATGACACTTGTGCCAAGTAGAGATTTTAGATGCTAATGAGTGTAAGCCTCATAGTTGCTGTGTGGGTAGAACAAAGAGTTGATGCTTTCAAATACATATCCTCTTGCTGATAAAAATATCCTCCTGGTGATAAAAGCTGGAGTATAATGGTAAGGATATACGTGTGGGAAAGATATCTGTAGGAAAGCCTGAGTTCATGAAGTATTGGCTCAGTATCTTTAAGGATGCTGCAGAAGATAGGAGACATAGATTATGAATTGGATATATATGCAGCTAATGAGCAAACTGATTATCAGATATATCTATTATAGATTATGGTTTAAGATCAAAGACTTAAGTATACAGGACTTGAATTTGCTGTAGTTCTAAAGAATTGGATAATAGTAGTGTAAGCATAAGGGTACAAGAAACAAAGGTAATAAGATTTTGCAGATAAAATCCTACTGTTGATGCGCTTTATATTTGAAAAACAGGCGCTTATAGATAAAAGCAAATCTATAGTTTTTGGAGATTTTGATGTAGATTGATATAGATGGTTACTGAATACAGAGAAAGCATTTAATACAAGATATCAAATTTATAATTCATACAAGAGTAAAGTGCATCCGACGATGTTTTGCTTACTGCGGGAGACATCCGAGCTGCTGGAAAATCGTGCTTTGATTTATAGGTAATATATTTGGAGATAGTACCCTTGCTCCAAGGAACAAGGGAAAGTGAAGAAGAAAAGTATGAGGGGTATAGATAGAAATAGTATTATAGAATACTGTTGCAAAAGTTAGCGTTATATATAAGATGAATTTTGGTTATAAAAGACCTATATAATTTGGAAAATCCATCAAGTTATCCTATTTATCCATCTGATGATGCAGGAGAAGTGGTTCTTGAAGGAGCAGGGTGGAGCTTATCATAGAGATGTGATGCGTATTTAGATGCTGAGTAAATCTGATGGAAAAGGTCTAATTATAAATGATTTTGAACTTATAGATGCAGTGCCTGATCCTGTAAGCATAGTAAATGACACATTACTAAGCCAAAGAAATTTTATGCAAAATCAGTAGTTTTGAAATAATACCTGAGTATGCAGTATTAGAAAACGGTGTGTGAACAGTCAACATAGGGCTATTATAAATTCAAGGCTTCTAAAATTTGATTTGGCGTATCCTTGTATAAAGGCAATCTGATTAATATTGCAAGTATAAAAACAAGATATGTGAGGAGACTTTTCTTTCTAGGACAACTAATAAAATATATGCACATGTAGTAATGATAACGTGAGTTTATGAATCCTGCATGAAAATTGAAGGAAGAAAGTAGATCCTAAGGGAGTAGAATTAGATAATAATAAGAATGATATGCCTAAAGTGCCAAAGCAGGTGGTAAAGGTTGGTTCCAAGTTCATCTTTAGTTGGAGGCCTTTATGTAGAAATCTTACAGATGAGACTTTGCGAGAAAAGTATTCCTACAAAGTTAACGAAGAAAAATTTGATTATAAAGATGACTTTAACAAATTATGATAGAAGTAGTGAAATTCGTTCTTATATAAGTATGGATATAATTAACGTATTGCCAAGTAAAGATGACTATATGTTAAATAAAGAAGGACTTAGAGGAACCAATTTGGAAGGAGTCAAAGTAGATACTTCCAGATTGAGCGAGCTTAAGGCACCTGATGGATATGAGTTGGAATTTTATAATGGGGATAAGACTGCAAAGGAATTATTGTCAGGAAATAAAACAATGGATGACGTAGTAAATGATCCTTCTATAATATGGGAAAGTACGGCGACTGATAATACTAAAATGATCACGACTTAAGGCAAAGGCCGGGATTAGTTTTTCACATGGACATACTATAGAAGTAATTATACCTATGGTAGCGCCTCATCTCACAGGATTAGATGATACTGCTATAGGAAAGAAAGCTGTAGATTCTTTTGTTTTCAGATTCTTAAAATATGATGCTCCGGATACTTATAGTAGATTTGTTGAGTTGAATAGAGTTAATAATTATATGGAAACTCTGACGGTAGTATAAGTTTCAAAAATTTGCTAAAGATGATCAATTAACAGATGATAGTCAGGCAAGAGGATTAGAAGGACAGCTTTTAAAATAGTTGATAAGGAAAAATCCTAATGAAATAATTAAAGTGGCTTATTCTGACAGTGAGGGAAATGTAAGTTTTGAATGGATTATTAGTTAATAAGAACTATATATAAGTGAAATACAAGCTCCGAAGGCTATATAAAAGTAATAGAACTATAGAAAAGGGTAAACGTGACTTTGAGAAAGTAAAAGATAATGGCTATGCTATAGAGATAAGTGATGCTGATAGTAAAGCTGCTTTTTATGAATATAAAAATATAAAAAGGAAGTCTAACGATTAAAAGGTAGCACGAGATAATGTTACACCTTTATCTAATGTGGAATTTAATATTAGAGGACGTAGTACAAACCAATAGAGAGGTAGATACTCAGAGTTGCAAACAAATATAGATGGAATTGCGTTTGTTGATAATTTATCTGAAGGTATTTATTCTATAGAAGAAATATCTTCAAGCGTCTGCTAACAGGTATCATAGTAAGTGTTGATAGTGTTAATATTAATGAAAACAGAAATTTTGAGAAAATTGTTGTTAATGATAAATTCAGAGTTTTACTTAGAAAAATAGTAGTTAATGATGAGAATTTATTAAACCTGAGAACTGATACTTTTAACGGATTTTTCAAAAAGAAAAACTGGAAGGGTATAAATTTAGAGTTTTAGGAGATGACGGAAGTAATATAGAAACAGGATATACAGATAATAACGGTAATGTATTTTGTGAAAAATCTAAAACTGAAGTTGTATATACAGTTACGGAGGCTCCGTAGCAGAACAAAGAATACAAATAAGAATTTGTATAAGCATAATACAAATCAATATAAGTTTAAAATCACTCATGATGGCAAATTGATGGCTATAAAAGCTGATGGTACTAGTACAAGATTTAAGCAATATGCGCTAAATATACCTAATATGACAAAAAGAAATTAGAGGTAGAGTAATAGTAAAAACTTGATAAGAATAATACCAATAAAGTTTTCATCCGAGCTAAATTAGCCATATATAGACTTGAATTGATTCTGGGACAGAAGAGATACAGTAATCACGCATCCTTAGAGCAAGTTTGGAGAGCCAAGACAACAGGTGAAGACGGTACTGTTATTTTGAAAATCTTCTTCCGGTAATTATCAAGTAAAAAGAGTTGAAGCTCCTAGAGGTTATGTTCTTGAAAGTAAACCTATAGATGTGTATATTCCTAAAAGATGTGCCTGAAAATAACAATAAAGAGTATGATAAAACAGGTGAAAATATTATAGATACAATAACAAAGAGCTTTTTGAATACATCTACTAAGATAGTAGGTATCAAAGGTAGTGATATAGAGGGATTTTAAGAATATTCCTTTATCTGACAGCTAAAATTTATATAAATAGCAAAAAGAAAGATAACTCTAATTTAAAATATAGGATTATAGGAGATGGTCTACACAGTATATCAGCCTCATTGAGGGTGATTTGAACTGTAGCAAAATGGAAAATGGAGTAAAAGTTTGGAACCTATAGCATGCATGGACAGTCTCTAAACCTCAATGAAACAACTATTATTAGTGATGAAGATGAAATATTAATTTTGGTGATTATAAGTTTGACTCATCACACGCAATATGGGATATTTGAGACTGTAGCCGCAGAGGGTTACTCGTATAAATGGAGTATTGAAGACATTTAAGTTAAGTGAAATAGGCAAAATTAGGATCTCAATGGAAGTTATAGTTTCTATATAAATAACGATAGTATAAAGGAGAAATCTCTATATCGAAGTATGATAGTGTTGCAAAGAGATCTAGAAGGAGTTACTTTAATCTTTTATAAGTGGGTTCTAAAGACAGTGCAGATTTTACTAAAGTATATAAGAGTATAGTAACGGTGCAGATGGTATAGCTTATTTTTCAAAGCTTGCTTTTGAGATTATGTTTTAAGAGAGGCAGATGCTAAAGGATATACCTCACAGAAAAATGATGATATAGAAGTTAAGCTTCGTGCAACTAAAGGTGTAGAATGATGATGGACCCATAGTAAAGAAAAAGGTACTAAATGCAAGACTTGTAAATATAAGTGTTACTAGAAAAAGTGGGATAAAGGTTCTGAGAAAAAGTGAAAAATTAAATTGTTTAGATCTAGAAGTAAGGTAAACTTAGACAATGGAGAACCCGAGTGTTAAAAATCTTACAGATAATAATGGTATTATACTCTCAGCCCTACTAACAATTGGACTGTAAAATATGAAAATATTGATATGGCTGATTCTAATGGAAATATCTATTATTTTTAAGCCTGTAGAAGTTGGAAGTTAGAGAAGGAGAAAGTGTAGATGCTGAATATACAGGTAGTTTAGACAAGGAATATGATTATAATAGTATCATAACTGAACACCTGAATTTGGATTTATACAACCAATCACTAAAAATACCACTGCTATAGGGGTTACTCAAGGTTTGGGATTTTGGAAAAATAGATGAAACTAAGAAAGAGGAAATATTATCAAAAAGCTAAGGTAGAAGTAGTATTAAAAAGTAAAAACGAAGTGTATTACCATCAGCTACAGATGTGACAGAAGATTTAGGTAAACATGAGTTCTTAGATGCAAGACAAGATGATGCTGGCAGGTAAAAATTAGTTGGCAAACATATATATAAAGATTTGGAACTAAGACATTTAGGAGAAAATATAGTATATGAGTTGAGGAAGTAGGTAATATAGCAGGATTTAAACCTGTAAGTCCCGCAAGTTATACTTATGATGAGGCTAATAAAAATATTACTATAAATGAAGCCATTACCAGAAATATAAATGTAGAAAAGAAATGAAGGTGTAAATATACAGACGTTCCTAGAATAAGTGTAAGTATTTTTGATAGTGAAGATATGACTAAACCTATTGAAAGTAAAGAACTTAGTGTTAAACAAGTAGTAGAGGAAGGTAAAACTCTTAATAAGTATATAGCTGAATTTACTAAAATACCAAGTTATTCATATACTGTATCAGACTCAGGGAGATTAATGCAAAGGCAATAAAATATGTCTTTAAGGAAACATATTATGATGATGAACATCCTGAAGGATATAGAGATGCTGTAGGATACAAAAACTAGTGTTTCTATGAGAATAGGGTGATACATTAACTCTTTGAAGATAGTGATATTGCTTATAATACTTATAAAGAAGACGCAAACATATCTGAAGATATAAATGTAAATCTTACCAATAAAATTGGAGACAACAGATATAAAAATAAATAAGACTTGGAAGGTATAGCTCCTGATCTTGCACCTGAAATTAAGGTAAAATTAGTTGATTATACAGATGATATGACTAGAGATCATAGTGATGAGACGAGGGCACATAGATATAAAGACAAATATTTCTTTAAATGCCGGTAATGCTTTTACAGTTAATATAAATGATTTTACCCTAAATATAAAGTTGATGGATTAACTAAAAATTAAGTATGCTGTGATGAAGTTACTGACAAAGATATCTATGATTTGAGTACGGATTCTCAAGGACTTATTAATAAAGGTGGTCTTATAAGTGGAGAAAGTACCGAGTTAGACACAGGAAAGAGCTGATAAGTTTTAATCTGATAAATAGTCGTAAGACTGTTAAGGCTAACTTGAGTAAAATTTGGGAATTAGCTGAGGGATTTTTAGTGAAGATGCAAACGCTGAAAAACCGGAAGTTAATTTACATTTATAGGGCTGTTACAGATGATGATATTGATAATAAAACACCTGCCAAATACTTATCAGGAAATACTGAAACAGAGGTAGGAAATATAGTCTTAAATAAAGATAATAATTATAAAAAGATTATAGAGAATTTGTCTAGATATACTAACGATGGAGCAAAAGCTATATCATATTATGTAACTGAGGATACTGTAGAGAGTTTTAAGCCTATTTCAAAAATTATCAAGTTGGAGTTAAATGATAATAATGAGTTGGCAGCCACTATAAAGAATATGCAAGAAAAAGTTGACTGTAAAATGTAGAAAAGCATTGGATAGGTCTTGAAAAGTATGGAAATACAGAAAATATCCCTCAAGTTCATATTAATCTATATGATGTTACAGATTCAGCAAATAAAAACTAATAAAAAGTGATGAGCCTGTAATTAAAGATAAGATTGATGCAAATTCTATGGAGTTTAAGTTTTACAGATTTACCTAAATACTATTTGGATGGTAGAAAGATAAAATATTCTGTAGAAGAAAGCGAAAAACTTGATGGTTATGAAACTGAAGTAGGAACCGGAAGATATTGATAACGGAATTAAGTTTAATATAACAAATACGGCTAAAAATCTAGATGTTATAGTGAACAAAATTTTAGGGGAATTAAAAACGAAGATTCTGTGGAAGTAAAACTTTACAAAAATGGTAAAGTTATAAAGACTCAAAATATTGTTGCAAAATACTGAGGGAGAATACACACATCATTTAAAAATCTACCTATGTATAATATAGAGGGTAATACTAAGTATATTTATACTATTGAAGAGGAAGCTGTTAAAGGTTATGATACGCCGAAAATAGTTCAAGAAGAAAGTGGTAGATTCCAATAATTCAAATATTGTATTTAATGTTACAAATACCTATAAAACAGTTGATATAAATATATCTAAAAAGTGGATAGATGTAGATGAAAAGGACAGACCTCAAATAAGCTTGAACTTGCTGGATATAACGGCTGATACTACTAAAGATCACAGTGATAAATCTAAACATATAGAAGTAAAAAGTATTTAATTTTAAATAAAGATAATGCCTATACTATTAAGCTTGAGAACTTACCAAAATATAAGGAAGATGGAAAAACCCTTATTAAATATAGTGTTGTAGAGACCTCTAATTCAGAAGCTTATCATTTTAGTGTGAAGTCTGAATTTGATGACAAACCTAGTATGGATGCACCTTTTTGGAACATGGAGTATAGAAGCTGCCAATGAAAGAGTACAACAAGACTTGGAGATACAAAAAGTTTGGAAAGATGATAAAAGTAAGTATAAGCGTCCTAATATAAGGGTAAGCTTATTAAAAGATGAGACTGATAACGGTATAGACGATCTTGTAGAAGTAGAGGGATATACTAATATAGAGCTTAAAGCTGAGGATGCTTGAAAACTAAAGACAAAGGTACCCTAAATATACAAAAAGATGGAAGAACTCTCATTGAGTATTATGTAAAAAGAGTTACTGTATCCGGATATAATGTACCTAATGGAAATATTCCTTTGAAAGAAGAAAGGACATTATTAGGTAAAACCATATTAAAAAGCTAAAATAGAGAATACTTTAATTACTACTAAAGTATATGTGGAGCAGACATATGAGGGACTGGATATATATAAAAAATGAATCTTTAGTTGATTTACCTAAAATAAATGTTGATTTATATGATATAACAGATAGTACACATCCTATAAAGTTGAATGATGTAAAAACCTATCAAGAAGAAATCAAGCATTATCGGACTGTTTAGCATAGTTGATAGAACTTCTAAAGTGGGTAACGGATATGAGGATTTACCTAAGTTTAAGGAAGATGGTATAACCGAGATTAAATACTCCATAGGAGATATAACTACGTTTGATGGATATGAGCAAAGCGATGTAGTTAGATCCTCAACTGCTGAGGGATATACTTTGTTAAGTTTTATAGAGAAACCTAGGTCAATAAAACTTAATGTAGAAAAAGATGGATAGGTATAGATAAATCTACGGCACCAAAACTTGAATTTAAGTTATTGGATAAAGATAATGTTAATGATATGAAGCAGGTAGGAGATACTATAAGCCTTGGTAAAGATACAGACTGGAAATATGAATTTAGTAATCTGGCTAAATATCATATTGATGGTAGAAACGTAGTTAGATATGCTTTCGAAGAGCTTGGTAATAGAGCAGGGTATGAATTTAACGAGGATAAGTACGAGGTTGAGGAGGATAAAAATATCTGTAATATTAACTAATAGAAAAAGTATAGAAAAAGCTATAATAAAGAAAACTTTGGGATAATAAAAGAAGATGAGTATACAAGACCTTCTGCTACTTTTTAGTTTATATGTTAAGAGTGAGAAAAATATAATCTTGTATCTCTTTGTAAGAGATGGAAAAGATTATAGAAAGTCGGGTATAACAGACACCGAAACTATAGATAAGTTTATATTAAATAAAGATAATGCTTTATACCACTGTAATTAATGACTTATCAAAGACAGATGATAGTGGAGAAAAATTATTAGAGTATTATATAAAAAGAAGAACCTGTAAGAGGATATGTAGTTCCGTCAGATTACACAAAGCTTTGAAAATATGGATAGAGATACTATTTATGCAGAGCCCTAAAAATATTATAGAAAAAGAAATATAAAAAGTAGAAAAATGGAAAGGACTAGAGAATTATAGCGAAGAAGAATTAAAAATATAACTAAAGTTCATGCTATATTATTTGAAATAAATAGTGATAATAAGAAAATAAAATTGGATATACTAGAAATTGAGAAAGATGAAAAGGGAAGATACGAAGCTATATTTAAAGATTTACCTAAGTATAAGTCTGATGGAGTTACTCCTATAATATACGCTATAGAAGAGCTGGAAGTCGGAGATGATACTTTTAATACAGAAATAGAAAAGAAAGATGAAGATACTTATGAGATAGTAAATATATTAAAAGAAAAATATAGAAGTAATGTACCTACATCTAATAAAAGATTCGTTGAAGAATAACAAAGATAAATACTATTCCTAATAGAGATTACACGCTATCACTATTAATATATCTACTACTAATGTATCTACTCCTAGTGTAGCAGAAAAATAATTAAAATCAACCTGCTTATACCTAAGACAGGTGATACTTCAAATTCTATACTTTATGTAGATATTAATTGTAGTAGGTCTATTCTTTGTAGTTCTTGTTCATAAAAATAAGGATGTACAAAGAAAAGAAGAAAGAGAAAGAAGAATAAGATGAGACCGGAAAAATTAGTTTATATCATAGTGAGTCAAAAATATGGCTACTGTGATATATAAAAATCAAGCTTATAAAAATAATGTGTATACAACTCTATATATTTACTTGTAATATATATATAGATGTGTTATAAGTAATAAAAATATGGAGGATAAGTTTTATGAGAAGAAGAGTTTCACTATATACTATTATAATAGCTCTTTGTCATTTTGATAGGTGTGGTGTTTATAAGAGTTCCTAAAGCTGCGGGAAGTTGGTGGTGAACAGGTAAAATTGGTGGTAAGTTATTTTATTATCCTAAGGCAAATTTAAGGCAGTATAACAATGGACAAGCAATAAGTGTTTCATATAGGAGTTTAGTGTCTCATGCCAATGTAAATATAAAATTATTGAATGCGGCTACAGAGACTGAAATTGCAAAATATGAATACAGAGCGGCCGGAGAATATGAATTCACTAATATCCCTAATGGAGAATATTATGTAGAAGTAGCGGAAACTGATAATAATAATGTGGAAAATGAGGTTCTACCTAAGGTAGGTGGAGAAAAAGGTATTACATACCCTAAATCATGGGATGTTGATATACCATTTCAGACATCAAGACGTAGTGAAAAAATTACTATAGATGATACAAAAAAAGAAAATACAGATATATATTTTGCTTCTATATTTAAACCTTATGCAGTAAGGTTAAAGACCGATATAGGTAAGTTTAGCTATACTCTTGGAAATGTTGAGAAATCAGAGCCGGAATTACCTCTTTATAACGGAGGTATAGCTACAGGTACTTATGGAAATGAAACATTTATGGCCATAAGAGGTGTGCTTGCAACTGATAGATTAAGTGATAGTATAAGTGTATTACCAAAGCCTGACTTAAGTCCTGAAGAAATAGCTTATGGATATTCTTTTTTGGGTTGGATGCTTGATGAGGAGATGTTTACAAAGTATCCTGAATATAGAAAATACGCCGATAGTATTTTTAAAGAAGAAAATATATTAGGAATAGTTGCAAAAGGAGATATAGTTTTAAAGGCTATGTATACCTATCCTATTCATCAAGTTAAGTTTGCCAGTGATTCTTCTAAAGGTCTTATGACAGCAGGAAATCAAAGTTCAGCTTATGTTACAGTTAATATTAACGGAAATACTACACGATTAACAGAAGCTACTATGCCTACAGTATCTGCTAAGCCGAGATATAGATTTGTCGGTTGGTATGAAGATATGACTACAAATGTAGTACCACTAGATGAAATATATAATCGTATAATTAGAGAGGATAAGGTTTATTATGCGAAATATGAAGCAGTAGAACAAGAAGTTTCAGTCAGAACTACAGTAAATCCTATACAAGAGGGAGATACAAAAATAAGTGGTAAAGGTATTGCCGCTTCAGAGATAGGATTGACTCTACCTAGTGGAACTAAAATAGTTACTCAAGCTGATGGAAATGGAACTTGGAGTACTGATATTAATGAAGAACTTGCTGCAGGTCAGGTAATAAGTGTAACACAAACAGAAGCTAATAAGTTGGAAAGTTTACCTTTAGATATAACTGTTATAAGAACTGTTCCTGAAATTACTCCAAATCCTGTAGTAGGAACTGTAAGAGAAGGAGACCTTGCAATAAGCGGAAAAGGTAAGGCGGGAGCTACAATACAGGTTACATTTAAAAATTCCATGAGTGCATTTACTGAAGTTTCAGGAGATGGTACTTGGTCAGTTCCTGTTATAGAGGGAATTAATATAGAGTATGGAGATAATGTATTTGTAACACAAACAGAAAAACGGAAAAATTCAATGTTCTTCTACAGATGCGACTGCTATAGAAAAGACAGATGCAAATAGTAATAACAATAATAATAACGCTAAAGTGTCTGAAAATAAGATAACAGAAACTAATTTACCAAATGTTTCCAATACAAGTGGTGGTGAAGTTCAAATGTTGTTAGAAGTTCAGGTGGTGGAAAATGTTAGTACCAAGAGTTGTAACAAATAATACAGTAAATACTAAAGTTGAGGTGGTACCGGCACCAACACCGGCAGCACCAACACCAGTTGCACCAACACGTGGCACTGTCACCTAGTGAAACTACTCCATAGTATTAAAAATCGAGGAGCCTATAAAGTCTACAGAGGATATAAGTGTTTCACAGTAGCACCTGTGGTTCAAAAAGTTATAATAAATAAAGTTCCTAAAACAGATGATAAAAATAATATGATTTTATGGATATTATTATTACTTGTATCTTTTGGATCAGCTATTTTATCTATCAAAAGAATAAATAGTTAAAAAGAAACTTGTATATTACTGGGAAGTTTCTTTTGTTATGTCCCTAGATAGCCTCGGATATGGTAGTTATGGTTTTTCTGAGTATATAATAAGAGGTAAAATAACTGAATTTATTAATATTAAAGCGATAAAAAGAATAATAATTTTTATAATATATAGATATTATCTATATATTAAGATAGTAAATAAATAATATATTAATTAAATAGATTTTGATTAAACATACTAATTTAATTAGTAATAAGCATACTTTCATATGTAATTATAGCACATTTATAAGATTACAGGAGTGATGAGTATAATATTATAATTTTTAAACATTATCAGAATATCTTGAAAAGTTCTTTAAATTGATAAAATATACTAAAAATAATAATATTTCGTGGAGAAATATTGATTTTAATAAGGAGGGACTTTTAAATGAAGGTTTATGAGAGCAAGCAAATTAGAAAATGTAGTTTTACTTGGCATGGTGGAGAGGAAAACCATGGTTTCCAGCCTGCCTTTGTAACAGGTATTGATTTTCCAAAGATGGGTAGTATAAGCAAGGTGAAATACCTAGTGATTTGACAAGAGCAAAAACGTGGTTTTTTCCATATCATCAGCACTAAATTATAGAATTTAAAGGAGAAGACCTGATATAAAATTAATAACAGACATCTGGATATTTTGACTTTGTGGGTCAGGTAGAAGAAGCTATATGTAGCAGATGCGGCTATTATAGTTACAAATTGCAAAGGCAGGTATATAGAAGTAGGGACTATAAAACAACTCAAAGCGGTGGCGGCAGATTACCCAGATATTTTTGCAGTAACAAATATGATGACAGATAAAGCTAGTTAGGAATTACTGGCTAAAATTAGATGCTAAATTTGCAGAAAAGTACCTCCATTTCAATTTTACAAGAGAGAACTGAACATTTGTACAGGTAAATGAAGAAAATGAAGGAAGAAGAAGAGTGAAGTACTAAATTTTCTGATTAAGATGGAATGTGAGAAATCCTGGATTATTCTCACAAACCTAAAGATAAAGAGAACTTTATGGAAGTTACAGCAGAAACAAATGAAGAAACATATGGAAAGATATTTTCAGGCGATGAATTTAGTTTCAGTTGTATTGAGATGCAGCCATAAGAGAAAATGTATCAAAGTGTCAACTTATCCCATTTTAATGGGTTCAGGTACCGCACAAGGGATTTAAGTCTTTACTAGAGCTAGACAAATATTTCATCACCGGATTTTAGAGAACGGAAGATGGAATAGATGTTAGTACAGGATATACTTACAGCCAATGCAAACCTAATGTTACTCTATATCAGTAAAAGTATGGAAAACTATGGTAGATCCTTTTTATAGTAAGTATTCATTTGAAAAAGTAATACAGGTCAAGTTAGATCCAGATACAAACATTTATATAATGTTTCAGTGACAAGATGAGAAAACAGGAAAATATATACACTAAGGGAAAAGACTTAATAGAAACATCGCAAATTAGTTGTCATGACATTTATGCATTAGCTAAATTAAATATAACAGATGACAGGTGATACTTTAGTCGCAGATGGCACCCAGTTGTATCATAGGTACAAACATTTCAAAACCAGGCACATATATGAGATAAATCCATAAATATGAGATGAAGATAAATTAGCTATAGGTTTTCAAAGATAATGGAAGAGGATTTAATTATTAAAAATTTTGTAGATAATGAAAATAGACAATCTTAGATTTATAGTATAGAGAGCAAACAATCAGAAATAGTCTTGTAAATTAAAAATAGATATATAGATATAGAATTATTAAAACTTCCAAGTTTGCTTTTTTAGAGAAACTATAAGAAATACATAGAAGTTGCAGGTAGATATAAAAACAATCCGTGGTCATGGTCAATTGGTGACGTAAAGACGAGGCTGTGAACCTGTAGAGATTTAGGAAAAATCTTATGCATTTGAAGAAACAGTTTTGGTGGTGCTGTTCCAAAACTATTTCTCGCTAGAAAAAGTGTATAGCAGAAGCTTGTAGAAGTCCGGGTCCGGCTCGCTAGCTTATCCTGTAGTAGGGTATTAAAGCTGTTTTGCAAGATGGTTCTATCATCCTTGTAGATTCTTCTGAGCTTGCATTTAAGTCTGCTGCACGTATTGCTTTTTAAAGAGGATTTATGAGCATCCTGCACTTCTAGAGCCTATAGCCAGCAGTTAAAGTTATAGTTCCTGACAAATTTGCTGCGAGACATTATGGACTCTAAACAAAAGGCGTGGTCGTGCACTGGGTATGGAGTGCGGTGCTTTAATAATTATCAACTTATTCTGTGGCAGAAGTTCCTATAGTCAGAACTTTTGGATATGGTACAGACCTTAGATCTATGACAGGTATAGGGAGTTTTTATGAGTTTAGTAGATATGAACAAGCCCCAAGTGATATAGGCAAAAGAAAGAAATAGAAGCAAGATGAAGAAGTGAAATGTAGAAGAGTAGGAAATCTATATTTATATACGGGAAAGTGGGGATACTGATGTTTTAAATTAAGTGATAGTATCAAGTGTGGTATTGATTTGAGTATAAAGATGAAGAGGATATGAAATGAAAAAATGAAAAGTCATAGTTTTCTACATAGCGAAGTATTAATAAATAATGATAATAGTTACTATACACATTGCTATCATTCGCTTATAAAATCATATAACAATGGAAAGTTGATAAGCACGGATAGAGATTATCTCTCGCTCATAGGTGTATTAGTATGACATTAATAAAAAGTATACTCTTTATGTATTACAAGTAATGACATATTTACTTCTAGACTATCAGTGTCCTCTTTTATTAATAGGATTATTTGTAGATGTTGAAGTTTCTTTTGCAGACGAAAGGACATAGATAGCTAGGATAGTAAAATCACTTTCTATGGACGAGCAGTGAGTAATTTACTATGTATGTGCATACTTGGTTTGAGTACATGGAGGTAGAAGTCATCCAGCACCTAGACTGAAAATCTATTTTGGTCCAGGTGCTTTTGTGTCACAACTCAAGCTAGAGTTTTAAGGAAGTTATTTAATAAAGGATTTGACATATGAGCTTATAGCATGTATTATGGAATACTAACAAACTGTTGCTGACTGGATGAAGGTTTATTATATATTATCAGGCTTAGGTGTAAATTATATTATAACATGTATAATCTCATGGACAGCAGCAGTACTTTTTGCTTTTTATAACAAATAAGCTTTTTGTTTTTGATAGTAAAAGATTATATATATTTAGGGAGTTAGTGTTATTTGTACCTCAAGGCTTAGTACCTAGTAATAAACCCATGGTAAGTGTATGTTTTAATAAAGTTACTAAAAACTGAATGAGTTTATTTCAAGCGATTTTATCAATATTAGTGGTAATATTAAATTATATTTTCAGCAAGCTATTTATTTTAAAACTAAGTAAAATTAGGATTATAAAGATATAATAAATTTAAGCTTAAAACTATAAAGAGTAAAGCATAAAGAGATAAAATTATAAATGTACAACTATAAGATATAAAACCGATATAATAGATCAAATAACATACAATTGTAAAATGAGAGAATATAAAATGAGAAATAATAAATTTGATACCGAAATTATGTATACATATTCTTTTTCTCTTCCTGTTTTTATAACACTTTTATTGTTTTATAGTTGAGTGAATATATCCCTTGGTGATGAAAGTTTTATGAGAACTGATATATCATCAATATGTACCCTTTTATGTCAGAACTTTTATATAAATTACATAGAGGAGAAAGTCTATTTTACACTAATCATAGGGATGGGAATCCACTTTTATCGATATATGCATATTATCTTGCCAGCCCCTTTAAATATATTTCTGATATTGATCGGGAAAAGTATGTTATAGAATTTTCTTCATATTTAGTTATATTAAAATTGGCTTTCCGCCTTGGCTTTTTGTTATTACCTTGTAGAACATTCAAGAATAATATATATATTATTCTGCAAGTGTTTTATGCGACTTTCCGGTTTTGTATGTGCCAGTTCATGGAATATTATGTGATGGACACTTATTCTTTTCCGCTATACACTTTTGGCTGAGGAACTTGTTAAAGGTAGAATGGAATAAAATATAGTATTTTCCTTGTGGTTTGGGTATAATTGTAAATTATTATTTCGCTATAATGATATGGCTTTTCTTTATAGTATATGTACTTTTCACTTTATCTACAATTAAAAGAAAATAAATTGTTGTCTGAATTGTGAGAGTAAGTTTTAGATTTGTATTATATCCAATTTTAGGTGCTATGCATATCAGCTATACTTTTAATACCACAGATATAGTATAAAAACAACAGCATCAGGTGATTTGATTTCCTATTAGAAATGTATTTTACACAGGGATATTTTGCAAGACATTTGCCCCTGTAAAAACACATCAAGCTCTTGAACACTATCCTGAATATATATGGGAAGTTTTGTAGTATATTATTACCTTTATACTACAGATGAAAAATACAAATGGAAAGAAAAGATAGGTTATACTTTGTTATCTTTTCATATTAATATTGAGTTTTGATAAACTTATTTAATTATACTGGCATGGTTTTCATTTTCCAAACTCCTCATCATAGAAATAGCTTTTATTTATATTTTTATTATTTTATATATGTGTTTTAGAGTGTTTCAAAATATAGCCAGTATAGGAGATATAAGCTTGAGTTTTATTTCGCAATATTTTTATATAGTTGTCAAAAATTATAGGTACTGAGCAGGAAATAGAATTTTATGTATTATGTAGCGTACCTTTGTAAGTTTAGATCACAAGTTTATTGCTTCTATATAAAGAAGTTTTAATAAAAATTTATTGTATATTTTTTCGATATATACTTGTATAGAATGTGCTTAAACACTGCTATATCAGTATAAGTACAAGTTCAAGAAAACGTATATAGAAAATGTTGAAGAGACACTAATAAAGAAAATAAAATGATCCATTCCCAGATATGAGAGAGTAGAAAAGAAAACCATGATGATGGTGCTTTATAACTTTATGTGTATCTATATTTTCATCTATCTGCTTACGCTGATATAGAGTAATTTATAAAAGAAATAGGAAATGAAAGTTCAACAAACTGTATTCTATAACAGGACAAACACTATTTGATACTTTATTTGCTGTAAAATATGGTATTTACAATGAAGAACAGAAAAATCCGTATTAAGTAGTAGTAGATTCAATAATCATATATATATGCAAAATCCTTATATCTTTACCTTTAGCTTTTTATGGATAATTTTGATTAGATGCTAATTGGAATAGAAAGTTAGCAAATCCAATAGAAAAGACAAAATGACTTATCAAATTTAGTTAGTTGGAGAAGATATATTATATGTTTGGATTTTGAAAAAGGAATGCGATTTTATAGTGGAACAAAAGAGGACAATATTTTGCTATATTGCTTTGATACTTCTATTAATGAAATAAATATTGATATAGAGGAGTGGGCGTAAAAGTTGAAAATTTGGGGAGAAAATATTAGATCTTGATGATGTAGAGTGAAACCAAAGTTAGCTTTGTAATGAAAGTAAAAACAAGGTTCATAAGGTCGTTAGATTTGATTATAGTGCTGATAAAGTAATATATATGATAAAGCTTAGTGCAAATGTGGCAAAATATTGCTTTGAAGCCGGACATAGAAGCAGATATAAATGTAAAAGAAAGTGGAAATCTATGAGTATACCTATGATAAATCTAGGAAAGATATGAGACCCTATCCTGTAACTGCATAGTATCTGGAGCTTTTTATATCTATCCCACTTACTAAGGGTGAGACATACTATAAGTGAGATATGAACCTTTTAGGTTTTAAACTGGGAGTTTATAAGTCTTTACATCAGTAATAGATGCTTATAATAATATATACTAGAGTTTAGAAGATACTGTAATTAGGCGATTTTGCATATCAAAGATATAAATTGACATATTGACTTAAAAAGAATGTTTGATAAATATTTTACTAATGACTTAATGTATCTAGAAATAGAATGACTCAAAATAATAGCCTGTTTTTAGGTATAAGCTCCTAAAAGTTATGGTTATTTTCACAGCTAGTATAAAAAGACATAATTGTCAAAATAAACCAATATTGCTTATATATTATATATAATATACAATAAACGTAATAAAATTAAGAAATAGAGAGAGGGATTTTCGATATGAGCAGATTGGGCTCATTCCAGTAGTAACTCACAACTTATTGTTGGAAGATATATGAGGATCTGAAGAGAAGGATAGGTTCAGCTCCTTCGTATATGCCCTGTTGATACTACCAGAGCTCTAGAAATGTGCCATGCCCAGACATGTGAAAATGTGTACCATGTAGAGTTGGTCTATTACACCAAAGCATCTTATAACCGATGTTTTAAGAGGAATAGCTGATAT